>UOFT01000023.1_pt1 | contig 73077 bp, 76 predicted proteins | sample 1990121 | NCBI WGS metagenome assembly UOFT01 (sample SAMEA4728526, study PRJEB27164) | hydrothermal vent metagenome | biome: marine basaltic hydrothermal vent biome; feature: marine hydrothermal vent; material: mineral | place: Pacific Ocean | collected 2011-06-14/2011-07-23 | depth 1741 m
AGAAGCCACCGAAGGCACACCACAATACGGTATCTATATGCTTAATCTGGATACCCAAGATCTGGACATTATTGATCTCGGCTCAGTCGGCAAAGTATTGCGCAGCCCAGTTGCCTTAATTGCGCGCGCTAAGCCCAACGGCATTGCCGACAAAACTCTTGATGCAACGCTCGCTGCTAAAAATGGCGGTGGCGGTGCAGCTATCCTGAATGTAAAAAGTGTTTATGACACCGACAGCCAGGGTCGCATGGGTAGCGCTGCTTTAATGACGGGCGAAAGCATTCCGCAAACAAGTGGGGTTGCTGATATCGCAGCAATGAAAAACCCCGCCAATGCTGATTACAAAACACGCCCGGCTCGCTTTGTGCGCATCGCCAAGGCCGTCCCAACCCCTTCTGGTATGGGACAAAATGACATGGGTGAAACAGACTTTGAAATGCAACAAATTGTTGGCTATGCCGAAGTTGAACCGGACGGTTCATTTAAAATTGAAGCGCCTGCTGACACACCTCTTGCCCTTACTATTGTAGATTCAGAAGGTCGCGCCTTCCAGCATCACACTAACTGGATTCAGGCACGCGCAGGTGAAACACGTACCTGCAATGGTTGTCATTCATCTCGCCGTGGCGGTGCGATTAATGTTAACCCTATCGCTGGTGACCATCCAAACACACTGATGACAGCCACCGGCAATGAAACAATGGCAGAAACACGCTTTCGCCTCGATGCAACCTACCCCATCGTTAAATCAAACATAATCCACTCCGATGTTTGGGCGGCCGATCCCGGTGAAAGAACCGCTGACATTACCATTGATTATTCGGGTTTAACCACGGCCGTTCCTGTCAATGGTGTTGTTAACTACCCTGAGCATGTGGCGCCTATTTGGGAAGAAAATCGCACCTACACTGGCCCAACCATTACCGTAGGGGATGTTACTCTAACAAACGGTGTTACATCATACAGTTGCACCACTTGCCACAATGCCAATGTAGCCGATGACAATGCAGATGTTAACTTCCAGCGTTCCGCTGGCCTGGACTTAGGCAGCTCAGTAAGTGGCGGCGGCTATGTAACATCCTATAGCGAGTTAATGATTGGCGACCCCATCATTGATCCATCAACGGGCTTACCTACGATTACAATCCAGCCCGATGGCCAGATTAGAATATCGCGAGAAAGCCCAGCCGTATCGGTTACCAGTGCGCGTGGCAGTATCTTAATGGCCGTGTTATATAACCAGGCCTTAAAAGCACCCGAACGCCGAATTAACGATGTCCTGGTTCCTATTTCAGCTATCACAGTCGATCACTCTTCAATGACCAATGCTTCTGAACGCCGTGTTATTAATGAATGGGTTGACTTGGGTGGCCAATACTACAATACCGCTTTTGTAGCCGGTGCGGGTGATGATGGTACTTATTCCCAATCTGAATTACGCACACCACCATCCGGTTTAAGCCGAACTGTCTTTGACTCAACGATTCAGCCTATATTAATAGCCCGCTGTGCACAGTGCCATCAGGCCTTTGGCGGCAATGGCGCAACCGGGGAGGCCAATGCACAATTCTCGCGTAATCGCTTTGTGCTTACCGGTAACCCGGAAGGTGACTTTAACATCACCACCACCATGGTGTCGGATACGACCACTGCTGCAAATAATATTTTGCTAAGCAAGCCAACATCAACCGATATTGCTGTTCACCCACAAATCAATGGCGGGCAGGCTGTTATGTCAGCATCAGATGCAGATTACACAACCATTGCAAACTGGATTACCGCCCCTTAAAAACAAAATAATAAATAATGAAGTGAAAGCTTATGCCGTATCAAGCTATACCACGCATCGCTGTTTCAAGTTTCGCCCTCATTTGCAGCTTGTTGTTATTAACAAGCTGTGAACAGGTCGAAAACAAAGAAAACACAGGTGTTCAAACTCTAAACTTTACAACCTTTACTGGCTCAGTGAATGCTGTGTTTGATGCCAATATCGGGGGTAGAACCTGTTCTGCCAGTGGCTGTCACAACATAAGTGGTGGCTCAGGTGGCTCATTTAAGATTTTTGCCAATGCAACAACAACCAGTGAACTCACTGCGAATTTTATCTCCGCCAAATCCTTTGCCAATTTGGTTGACCCAGCGCAAAGCAAACTACTGCTGGAACCACTCACGGGAATTTTTTCCAGCGTAGGCAGCCATGCGGGTGGCGATATTTTCACGCTTGGCGATGGTAATTACACCATTATCTTTAACTGGATTAATAGCCCGGTTACGCCATAGTGAATATCCAGCTAAAATCATTCAGCATACTGTTAACGGTACTTATCAGTGTTTCATCCCCAATACAGGCTAAAGAAACAGACAAGCAGGATGAATACCAGAAAGTAAAGATAGTCGAAGCCTATATTGAATTACATACTGGCCCGGGAAGCGGCTTCCCCATTTTTTTTGTTGACCAGCGCGGAAATAAAATAAAAATATTAAAACGCAAAACAGACTGGTTTCAGGTGCAAACCGATTCAAACAAGATAGGCTGGGTCTCACGAGAACAACTCGAAAAAACACTCACTGAAGCAGGCGTTAAAAAGTCATTTAAAGATATTTTACTGGATGACTATATAAAAAGCCGTCTTGAGTTTGGTATTGCGGCAGGCCTCTTTGAAGATGAACAAAGCTTTACCCTACGAACCGGCTATAAATTAACACCCAATATTATATTTGAACTAGCCTATACAAAAATTGCTGGCAAGTTTTCAAGCTCAACCTTATACCAAGGTAACTTCAACCTGCAGCTTTACCCTGACTCACGCCTTAGCCCTTTTTTGTTTATAGGCTACGGGAAATTTGAAAATGTGCCCGCGGCCTCTTTATTAGCAGCACAAACAAGTACACTGGACATGGCGAATGCGGGTATAGGTGTAAAATTTTATTTATCTGACCAGTTTTATTTTCGCGCCGAAGCCAGCACCTATGTTGTACTTGTTGGCGACAATCGAAGTGATGAATATTCACATTTTAGTGCTGGGTTCTCTTTCTTCTTTTAATTTAATAAATGATAAAAATTATGAAAACAATTTTAAGTTTACTCATTCTTGCCATTAGCAGTGTTGCTAGCGCAGCCGAATCTGCTCGTGAGCTTCAAACTCAAAATGAGCAGGTTATCCAACCCGAAATTGAACGCCGTGACATTGTTATCCCAAAGATTGACACTGAGAACTTTGAAATAGGCGCTTATACCGGTCAGTATAATATGGAAGACTTTGGGGCAAATACGGTTAGCGGGTTCAGAGCCACCTACCACATAACCGAACGTGCCTTTATAGAAGGTGCTATTGGTAGCACTGAAATTTCAGACACAACTTTCCGAAGCATATTACCCGGCGGGTTATTCCCTAATGAAATAGAAACACTTGAATATAATTATGTCGTTATTGGTTACAACCTATTTCCAGGGGAATTCTTTCCTTGGGAAGGGGTTGCATGGACAAGCTCATTTTACGTTGTTGCTGGCGCAGGTAATACAACTTTTGTAGATAAAGATCACAGTACACTTATTTTAGGGAGTGGTTTCAGAATACTACCTCAAGACTGGCTTGCCATACATATGGATGTAAGAAGGCATTCTTTTGAATCTGATATCACCGGCACAACAAAAGTCATCAACAATATCGAAATAACACTAGGCCTTTCTATTTATTTTTAATCTAACCCTTATGACAAATACAATGACAAACTTAATTCGGAAAATATTAATAGCTTTACTGTTTATTAGCAGCAGTCAGGCATATGCCTTAAGCATTAACCAGACAGCCCCCGACTTCACCCTACCCTCATCGACCAAGCAGAATATCCGTTTAGCCGAACAGCGCGGCCAAGTTGTAATGCTTAATTTTTGGGCAACATGGTGTAACCCCTGCCGAGTTGAAATTCCGCATTTACAAGACCTTTATAATCAGTATAAAGATATCGGTTTTACCGTAATCGGAGTCAACATCGACAACAACAAGACGAAGGCTGCTAAAATGGCTCGGGATCTTGGCGCAACATTCCCAATCTTATTTGACAACACACAAACGGTAAGCAAATTATATTCTATAAAGGCCATGCCTTTTACCCTGCTTATAGATCGTGATGGGAAAATTCGTGAAATATTCTATGGGTATAAACCGGGTTATGAGAAAAAATACTCTGCTGCAATACGAAAACTGCTTAGAGAATAAATAACATGCATTTATTATTTAAACAAAAAATATTAAAACCCGTTCTCGTGGCAGCTTTTATACTAATAACAACTGGATGTTCCTCACTTGAACCTTGGGTACAACCCTACGAACGGGAAATTCTAGCTGATCCTGTTATGAGTTTTGCAAGAGAGCCTGCAATCGAAAACCACTTTGCTCATGTTTATGAGGTGCGAGAAGGTTCGCATGGTGCAGGCAGTGGTATAGGCGGAGGCTGTGGTTGTAACTAAACTATAACACGAAATGAAATTAATCAATTATACCAACTTTACTCTATTCCTCTTATTGCTAACCATGCGATTGTCACATGCGGCCGTATTAGCCGATGATCGTGCAGATATTATGACTCACTATTATTCCGGCGGTGGAGTAACCGCTGAAGGACCCGCGCTTTTAGTTCGCAAGGGTAATGACAAATCCTATTCCGTCTTTGCCAGTTACTATGTGGATAATGTCACCAGTGCATCCATTGATGTCGAGGCACAAGCCAGTAAATATACAGAAAAACGCGATGAGATCGCACTGGGAGTCGACTACTTATACAACGATACCATTGCTTCTATCTCCTTCAATAACAGTGAAGAAAGTGACTATTTATCAGACTCCGTGAATATTGATATGTCACAAGAATTCTTTGGTGGCATGACAACATTTAGCATGGGCTACTCCACTTCAGATGATACTGTAAAACGTGTTGACAATGACTTTAGCGAAGAACTCAATCGCTATCGCTATCGTTTAGGCTTATCGCAAATTTTAACCAAAAACTGGATAACCAGCTTTAACTACGAAGCTATTGCTGAAAAAGGTTTCCTCAATAATCCTTATCGTTCTGCACGTGTTCTCGGTGCTTACGTGCCTGAAGTTTACCCATCCACACGGACCAGTGAAGCTTTTTCAGTTCGTTCTTTAACTTATTTTGACTGGCGCGGCTCAGTTCGCTTTGACTATCGATTCTATACCGACACATGGGGTATCGAGAGCGATACGGTTGAAATTGGCTTTAGTAAATATATTGGAAACAAAAATATCTTTGAAGTCTCTTATCGACTCTACTCCCAGAATAAAGCCAACTTCTACAGTGATAATTTTGGCGCCGAAATGATTTATATGGCTAGAGATAAAGAACTCAGTACTTTTTCAGATACAACATTAAAAGCCAAATTCACTTATCACATGTTTGAAAATGACAATGGTTTTTTCAATAAAGGCACCTTCTCGACATCACTTGGCTATATTGAATTTGAATATGATGATTTCACTAATTACAAGACTGGGCAACCCTATTCTTATACTGCCTGGGTGGCGCAAATATTATTATCATTATGGTATTAAAACAGGTAACTTCTCATGATTAAAAAAAGAGTCTACTCACTTTTTATTTTAGGTTTTATATTGTTGAGCAGCGTAACAGCAATGGCCGAAAAAACAGGCAATGCAGGCGCCCCATCCGATGAATTACGTTCACTGGACAGCCGAATACAAAATCTAAAAAAAGAAGTTCTTGATCTAAATCGAGACTTATTTATGTTAGAAGAAGAACTGTTATTTCCTTCTAACACTCAAATATCTGTATTCTTATCAATAGACATCGGCAACCTATTCCAACTGGATTCTGTACAAGTCAGACTCAATGACAAAATTGTTGCCAACCATTTGTATACTAAACGGGAAGTTGCCGCATTAAAGCGTGGCGGTGTTCAACGCATCTACACTGGCAACCTTCCCTCAGGTAAACATGAAATTGTGGCCTATTACACCGGCATTGGCCCGAATAAGCGTGTATACAAGCAAGGTTCAACAACCATTATCGAAAAAACAAGTGCCGCCCAGTTTGTCGAACTAAAAATAAGCGACAACACCGTGCAGCAACAACCCCAATTTGAAGTGAAAGTCTGGGAATAATATTTATCATGCGTCTATCACTAAATTACACTCGACTACTACTAGCAGCTTTCACGCTGATAGTAGCCAGTGCATTATTGCCAGTGATAGCAGATGACTATAACGAAAATTTTCCTAAACAAACGATTAATGACTTACGTTACGGCGAAGCATTGTATAATTTTTACCAGAGCAAATATTTTTCATCGTTAACCAACCTAATGGTTGCCGACAAACAGCAACCGATTACAAAACAAGGCAACGAACCTGAACTATTAAAGGGTGGTTTATTCCTTGCTTATGGTTTACATAACCAAGCTCATGACGTTTTTACAAAATTAATCGCAGCAAACCTGCCCATCCACATACGTGATCGAACATTTTATTATCTTGGTAAACTATTTTATAAAAAATCATACTATGACCGTGCTGTTTCAGCTCTCACCAGCATAACAACAACGCTGCCCTCCTATTTTAATGACGAGAAACTCCACTTGCTATCTAACATTTACCTACGTGGTAAAAAGTTCGATAAAGCAACACAATTACTTGGGCAATTTTCTGATAATAGTGAATGGGCTTACTACGCACTCTATAATATAGGCGTTGCACTTATACGAGATGGTAAGTATGAAGAAGGGATAGATCATTTACGCCAGATAAGCAGTATCAATGCCGGCACATCAGAAATTAACGCTTTGGTCGATAAAGCCAATCTAGCCATTGGTTTTGCATACATCCGCAACAACCAGCCCGATCAAGCGCCTGACTTCTTGCGCCAGGTTCGGCTTGAGGGCCCGCTATCAAACAAAGCACTGCTAGGGATAGGCTGGGCATACAGTTCCCGCGACCAACACAAAAAAGCACTACGCCCGTGGATGGCTCTGCAAACAAGGGACACCATTGACACAGCGGTACAAGAGTCCATGCTCGCTATTCCTTATACACTGGAACAAATAAAGGCTAACACCAATGCATTAGGCCACTACCAGAATGCGGTTGCGCTTTATGACCAGGAACTTAAATCCATTAACTCTGTTATTAATGTTGTTGAAGACGGAGAATTGATTGCATCCTTAAGTAAAGTACTCAAAGCAGAAAAAGAAGATAACGACTTCCGGCTGACCACCCCGCCCGTTTCAATCGCAACACCTTATATCGAAAAATTAATTGCAAAACATGAATTCCAGCAGGCTTATTTAAACTTACGTGACTTACTTTTCTTAGAAAAAATACTTGACCGCTGGACAGACCAGTTTCCTGCTTATGAACTTATGCTCGAAGAACGCCAGTTACGTTACCAGAGGAAATTGCCAGAAATAAAGAATGATACCCGAATCAATAAGATTGTTGCATTAACGTCTGTAAAGGATAAGTTCAGTGAAAAGCTCACGCGGATCAAGGCACAAAAAGACATATTCGCACTTGCCACAGAGAAAGAAAAAAAGGCTCTAGAAAAACTTAACCGTATTGAACAGGCTCTAAAAAATTTAAACGGCAGCAAAGAGTTCGAAAAACAAAAGCAGCAATTCCGTATATTAAAAGGAATGATGGTGTGGAAATTATCCCGTGAGTACGTACCACGTTTGTGGAAAGCCGAAAAACAACTCAAGTTAGTTAAAACAGCTCTCGATGAAACAAAAACGGCAACCAAATCCATTAAACAGGCATGGAATTCGGCACCCACACGCTTCGCAGGTTTCAATGAAAAAATTATTGAGAAAAAAACACGTATTATTCGTTTAAAAACAAAACTTAAACATTTAATGGGGCAACAACAGCGATTTCTGGTTCTAATGGCAATGCGTGAATTAAATAACAAACAACGTGCCTTAAAACACTACCATGCGAGAGCACGTTTTTCTGTGGCGCGTTTATACGATAAAATTGCCTTATCATCTTCAAAAGAAACTGAACAGCAAGGTGATACTCAATGAGCCAAATCACCCAATCACAAGATTTTAATTTGAATTTAAAAATATTTCGAAATATTCTAATCGGATTTACTGTGTCAGCCATTCTTTCTTCCTGTGGCACAGCAGGAAGAAATGCCCCGACCATTGCGAGCATTGAAGATAAAGAACTTGTTATTGAAAACATTAAAGTTCAACCTATCGAAAGAAAAAGTGTTGTCGCAAAATATAAAGAATTTCTGCGCAGTGTACCGGTCGAGGATATATACAGTGATGCGCAGCGCCGCCTAGCCGATCTAGAATTAATGTCGGGAGAGGATAAAAGTGTATCCGATGATGACCCAATGTCACCTGCTGGCAGGCAACAGCTTCGTTCCGCTATAAAACAATACAGCCGTTATTTACGCACTCATAAAAATTCAAAAGAGAACGAGCTGGTTTTATATCAGCTTGCAAAAGCCTATTCACTGCTTGCTGAACCAGAAAAAGAGCAAAGCACCCTCAATAGGCTAAAGCGGGAATTCCCAAAATCAAAATACAATGACGAAGTTAATTTCAGAATTGGTGAAACCTATTTTGTATTAAACAAATATCGGCTTGCAGGAAAAGCATATAACAACATTGTTATTAACCATAAAAAATCCCTGTTCTATGAAAAAGCGATGTATAAATATGGCTGGACACTATTCAAACGTAATAAATACCAACAAGCGCTAAAACAGTTTATCAACTTGCTGGATATAAAAAGTGCACAAGGTAAATTAGGCCGGGTAACCTTATCACCCGGCATTAGCCGCAGTGAAAAAGAACTACTCACTGACACCTTACGTGTTACCAGCCTGACATTATCTTACCAACAAGGTGCTCGCAGCCTTACCCGTTACCTGAAAGCCTCAGGTAAAAAGCCGTATGAGCCGCTTCTTTATCGCGCACTGGGAAAACAGTATCAAAATAAAGACCGCATTATCGATGCTGCCGACACCTACATGGCTTATGTTAAACGCGCGCCCAATGATCCTGACGCACCCATTTTTCATCAGGATGCCATTGCCGCTTATAAGAAAGGTGGGCTTGCAAGCTTAGTCATAAAATCAAAAGCCGAGTTTATCGCTCGCTATAATACAAAAAGTTATTACTGGCGAACGCAAAGTAATGAAAAGCGTAATTTTATTAAACCCTTATTGGCAATACACATTAAAGATCTCGCTACACACTTCCACGCAAGTGGCAGAAAATCGCGCAAACGCAGCGATTATCGTCATGCGGCCAAATGGTATGGCGAATTTATTACCATGTTCCCGAATGACAAAACCAGCGCCGATATGAATTTCTTACTGGCTGAATCGCTACACGAATCAGGGCAATACCAAAAAGCCATTCTCGAATTTGAAAAAACGGCCTATGGTTATGCCGCGCATAAGAAAAGTGCAGAAGCCGCTTATGCTGCTATATTAATTTACCCAAAACTACAGCGGCTAGTACAAAAGAAGAACAAGGGTAGCAAAAAACTTGTTGTTGTCTGGCAACAAAAGGCCATTGCAAGTGCACTATTATTTAGTGAAAAATTCTCGCAAGATAAACGAGTATCATCAGTACTAGCAAAAACAAGTGAAACACTCTATGCCCATAAAAATTATCAACGTGCCAACCAGACTGCACGTTTGCTGCTTGCAAAGAAATCAAAATATTCCACTCCAAGAGATAAGCGCACGGCATGGATTATCATCGGCCACTCTGAATTTGCATTAGCAAATTATACCGAATCTGAAAAAGCATATAAGCAGGTACTCCGTCGTACCGCCAAAAATAGTAAACTCTATAAACCCATGCAAACACGCCTAGCCGCCAGCATTTACAAGCAAGGAGAATTAGCAAAAGCAAGCAATAATAACCAACAGGCTATATCTCATTTTCTACGCTTAAAGAAAATTACACCCAATTCACCACTGTTAGCAACCGCTGAATACGATGCAGCCTCTCTGCTCATAAAAGAAAAGAAATTAAAACATGCTTCTCGTATTCTGGAAAAATTCAGAATAACTTACCCCAAGAAGAAAAAATTACAACAGGGTGTTACGGAGAAGCTTGCTTTTATCTATACCGAAACCAAACAATATACAAAAGCCGCGCATGAAATTGAAAAACTGCTGACAACAAAAGGTAGTGCCAACTTTAAGCGTGACATGACCTTGCAAGCAGCAAATCTCTACCTTAAAGGCGGTAATAAGAAAAACGGGATCCGGCTTTATAAAAAATACATCAAAAAATATCCACAGCCACTGGCTGAAGCAATGGAAGCTAGAAATACGCTGGCCGAACATTACAAAAAAACACGCAAACTCAAAAAATGGGGCTATTGGCTAAAAGAAATCATTCGAGCCGATGCAAAAGGAGGTCGCCAGCGCACAGACCGCACAAAATATCTTGCCGGTAATGCGACACTGGTCTTAGCGAAACCGCTACGCACTCAATATAATAGAGCGAAATTAAGAATTCCATTAAAGAAAAGTTTGAAAAAGAAAAAGCGTTTAATGCAGAAAACAATTAAAGCTTACCAGCAAGCACTCAATTATAAAATTGCAGATGTCTCAACATCTGCAACTTACCAAATTGCGGAAATATACAATAACTTTGCACGTGCATTAATGAAGTCACAACGTCCTAAAGGCTTATCGGCAGACGAAAAAGAGCAATATGATATTTTACTAGAAGAACAGGCTTTCCCATTTGAAGAGAAAGCGATTGATATCCATGTGGCCAATGTGAAAAATGTTAACACCGGTATTTATAACAACTGGATAAAGAAGAGCCTCAGGCAACTTTCCAGATTACAGCCAGTACGCTATGCTAAAACCGAAAAGGTAGAACGGTATGTCGATGCCATCCATTAATAATACAATAATGCCACTACGCAACATTCTGTTTGCACTGGTAAACACTGTATTACTAACAGCGTGCCTAGCAACCACCTCCGAAAAACAGAGTGCTGCGCCCGTTGCACCGCAAGCGCAAGCCGCTTATCAACGTGCCGTTATTGCGATGAAAGCAGGGCAATCGAAACGCGCATTTCGCTTATTTAACTCTATTAGCAAAAAATACCCGGGGTTTGCTGGGCCACAACTTAATATTGGCCTAATGCATCTGCGAAAGAACCGACTAAAAAAGGCCGAAGTTGCTTTTAAGCGTGCTATACATATTAACCGTGATAATGCTGTTGGCCATAACTTACTGGGCGTGGTTTATCGTCACAGTGGGAAATTTATTGAAGCAAAAGAAGCCTACCAAAAAGCGCTTTCAAAAAATTCAAAATATGCCAATGCACACCTCAACCTAGGTATTTTATATGATTTATATATGGATGATCTAAAACGTGCACTGCATCACTATGAGCAGTATCAAAAATTTTCAAAAATTGCCGATACAAAAGTGGCTAAATGGATATTAGACTTGAAAAGGCGTGCTAAAACAGCACAGACAACAAGCCATCAAAAACAAAAGGGGAAGCGCGGATGAAAAAACTAAATATCAGCCTGTTTCTTATATTATTTGTTAATACCATAATCAGCCAGGCTGAAGACAGGTTAAATTTAGATGGCACCGCTATTATCGGTAATCAAGAGTTGCCAAAAGTTCTATATATTGTGCCATGGAAAAAATCGGAAGTGCCTGATATGAATCAGCCACCACTAGAAAGTTTAATTGATGAGGCGCTGCAACCCATTGATCGTGAAGTATTTCGGCGCCAAGTAAATTATTATCATGCATTGCATGACAAACCAGAATCAAGTAAAAAATAAGTTTAGGCTTTATCAGGAGAAAAATCATGTATACCAGTATTGTTACATTCTTTCAGGAAGGCGGTTCATTTATGATACCGATTGCCATTGTACTCGCCATTGGCAGTGCGATTGCCCTCGAACGATATATTTATCTTACCCAGTCTAGGGCTCGAAACCGCATGCTACTGAAAAAAATTATGCCACTAATGCAAAGTGGTGACTTCAAGCAGGCTTATAGTGCCTCAAACAAATCCAAACAGCCTATTGCGAAGATTCTAAATTCAGGTCTGTCAAAGTATAAATCTGCGCAGGATCGGGATGACATCGAAGCTGCAATGGAAGAAAGTATGCTGGAGATCATTCCGCGTCTTGAAAAACGAACACACTACTTAGCCATGTACGCAAACATCGCAACACTGCTGGGGTTATTGGGTACTATTATTGGTTTAATTAAAGCATTTACAGCGGTAGCTCAGGTCGACCCTGCATTAAAAGGTGAAATTCTTTCAACCAGTATTTCAGTTGCGATGAATACCACCGCATTCGGGCTAATGGTTGCCATTCCTTTGTTGCTTGTTTACACCGTAATTCAAACTAAAACGACCGAGATTGTTGATAGCTTGGAAATGGCGACGGTTAAATTTGTTAACCTCATTATGCAACGCAAAAACAAGGCGTAGTATTTAAGATGAGTAGAGTACGTCGCAGACAGCTTCGGCATAAAGAAACACCCGAGCTAAATATTACGGCCTTTATGAATTTAATGGTCATCCTAGTGCCGTTCTTGTTAATCACGGCTGTTTTTAGCCACTTGACTATTCTCGAACTAAATTTACCCAGTGCCGGTGCGGCAAGTAAAAATAAAAAACCTGACTTTGAGTTACAGGTCATCATTCGAAAAAATCTGATTGTACTCGCCGATAGCCGTGGTGGTTTGATTAAGCGTATAAAGAATAATAAAAAAGGTTATAACTATGCTCATTTGGCTAAAACGCTAAAACAAATTAAGTCACGCTTTCCGAATAAAACAAATGCGTCTATTTTATCTGCGCCCAACATCAGCTATGAAACCTTAGTCAACGTAATGGATGCTGTACGCAGCTACCGTGCAGTTGATGATGGTGAAATAATTAATGCTGAGCTTTTCCCTGATATTTCTATCGGGGATGCTCCTTAAAAAAGATTATAACTATGCCTGAATCTCGTCGTACAAAAAGAATGACTCGCCACCATAAGCGGAAAAAAACCATCGCCTCATTGAACATGGTTTCGCTGATGGACATTTTTACCATTCTGGTTTTCTTTTTGCTGGTGACATCATCCGAGTCTGAAGCCTTGCCAACACCAAAAGCAATCAAACTACCCGAATCCACTGCGGAAAAAATGCCAAAGCAAACCATTGTGATAATGGTCAATAATAAAGATATTCGTGTTAATGGCGAATTTGTTATCAGCGTAAAACAAGCTTTACGCAATCGTTCTACAACCATTCGACCTTTGTCTGTCATGCTTGCGAAATACATTAAGCGGGAGAACGCAAAGAAAAAAGGTGCTGATAAAAAGAAACGACGTCCTGTCACGATTATGGGTGATCAGAAAATCCCCTATAAGTTACTTAAGAAAATCATGCTGACATCAGCTCAGAGTGACTTTAATAATATATCGTTAGCCGTCATTAAAAAATCGACTGTGACAAACAAGAGTCAGGGTGGTAAGTAAAATGGGATATGCTGCATTTTATAACGAGCCTGTATTACCTTGGTCTAAAACAGAAAATGATGTGCGTTTTAATAAAATACTTAAGCGTAGCTTATTATTTTTTCTGTTACTGACTATTCTTTTTCCTTTCCTGCCTATACCTGAAGTTGAACAAAAAGAACTCAAGCAGGTTGCACCACGTTTAGCCAAACTGTTAATTCAAAAGAAACAACAAAAAGCAGCAGCACCAAAACCTGCTGCAAAAAAGAAAGCCGTAGAAAAAAAGAAAAAAGCGAAGAAGAAATCTAAAAAACCAGCGGCAAAGAAAAAAGCGATAAAAAAAGCCGCATCAAGTGGACTGATGGCCTTAACGGATGAACTCGCCGATTTGCGTGACAGCTTTAATGTTGCATCGGTTCGTTCAACTAACTTGTCAAAGTCAGGTAAAACAAAAAGCAAACGCGCCGCCAGCAATCTGCTAACCGCTAAAGCTGGCCGAGGCAGTGGTGGTATCAGTACCCGTGGCTTAAGCAATAAAACCGGCGGTGGCTCGTTATCAGGTCGTAGCCTTAGCGGTGTATCGAGCAACATTGGCGGCGGCACAGGCACACGTCGAGTCGCAGGCGGCAAGGCCGGTCGCAGCCAAGAAGAAATTGAACGCGTCTTTCAACGCAATAAAGGCGGCATATTTGCGCTATACAACCGCGCATTACGTAAAGACCCTTCGTTACAGGGGAAAGTCGTTCTTGAGCTCACTATTTTACCAAGCGGTAAAGTCTCAAAATGTCGAATTATTTCAAGTGAGTTAAAAGCAAAACGTTTTGAAAGAAGGCTGATCCTCAAAGTAAAAACGTTCCGTTTTAAGAAGAAAAATGTTGCAACCGTAACCGTAACCTACCCTATCGATTTTCTACCATCGTAACGGTATATTAAGCCCATGCGATCCACTGTCGCGACTCATATTAATAAACCCAGCCCATCGCAATACAATGGGAAACATTTAGTCTTCTTTATTTCAGCTCTTTTAAGCTTATATTTTATTTCCGTGGCAACTGTTCGTGCCACTAGCGTTCAAAACGAGCAATCACTGCCGTTTACACTCGCCGGCACCATTACCGGCAGCCAACCTCTGGCTCTACTCAAATTTAGTGATAAAAAATTACACTTTTATACCCTTGCCGATAAAATTGAAAACTACACTATCACGGCTATTGAGCAAAATAAGATTACACTGTCATATAATAAACAGCTTTATGCACTCCACTTGCAGCAAAGAACAGCCTTGGTTTCGCTACCGGTTTCAGTCTTGAAAGCAGCATCTGAGCAACCCGCCAATTTACCTGTCAATATTCAGATAAAACGTGAATTGTTAAATCATATCCGCCACAATATTCAGCAATGGCTAAGTGCCATTTCATTCAAGTTAGAGATAACCGATGGCCGAGTCAGCGGCTATACTGTCGAGTCAATACAAAATATCCCACTGAATAATGCAATTGGCCTGCAACAAGGCGACATTATCAAGTCAATTAATGGGATATCGGTTGCTCAACCTCGACTTTTTGCTAAAACCACCAATAACCTTATTAATTCCAGTGATATTTACATAAAGATTGAACGTGGTCACAAATTGAACACTTTACACTTTAGCATTAAAGATTAATTTTCAACCTACTGATAAATAACACAATTATTCTACCTGTGGAATGGTGGCTATTTGACAAATCACACCTATTGAGCCAAAGTAATATAGTGAAAAAGTACCCGTCATACTTACAAGCTCCAGTTTAACAAAACCAACAAATAGCTTGAAATACATCACAAATCAATAGCAAATTATGCCCATGCATCTATTTTCACTGCTAAATGAGAAGCCAATCACACCAAAGCCGTCAAAAGTAGTGTAAAGTTCATTTAAGGCGCTGTTTCACTTGATAGAGGTGCTCTAAAATAAGTATAAAAATGGTTAAAATAAAGCCAATTAGGGGATAATGTGCAGCACTGTTGCAACCGTTGATAAAGTGATGGCCTGCTGGAATGGGTGTCCAGCGGCTAATAACCTTCGGGGTTAATTTTAAATACACAGAAATTTTGAACATCATGGCTATATTAAACAAATACTTAAATAATAAATTTTTGAAGACCTTAGAACCGCTTAGCAAGTTAAGCGCTGATAAGTTATCTGAACTTGCTAATAAATCCAATATCGAAGTAATCCCGGCCGGCCGCACACTATTTCGTCAAAATGAAAAAGATAAGCGCAGTTATTACCTTGTCTCGGGGCAAATTGAATTGCACACAAACGGTGCCAAGCAAGTCCAGACAATAAAAGCAAAAACACCTGAAGCAAAGTACCCCCTTGCCCAGCAAGTACCACGCCCATGCACCGCTAAGGCAAAAATTAACTCCGAACTTATTTCAATTGACACCGACTTGCTTGAAATGCTGATTGAATCAGATGGCAACCCATCCGGTAATTATGAAGTAACGGAAATTAGTAGCGATGACGAAAATGGATGGATGCTAAAATTTTTACAGTCCCGTGCTTTTCTACAAATCCCCACCGAAAATATTCAAAAAATCCTTATGTCAATGGAAGAAATTGTGGCCAAAAAAGGCCAAACCATTGTTAGCCAAGGGGAGAGCAATGATTACTACTACATTGTTAAAACGGGTAAATGTAGCGTAAGCCGACGCCCAAGCCCAAAAGCAGAAGATGTGCAAATTGCGATTCTTGCTGCAGGCGATGGTTTTGGTGAAGAAGCTCTTATTATTGATGGCGTTAGAAATGCAACCGTCCGTATGATGGATGCAGGTTCACTCATGCGTTTGACTAAAGATGATTTTATATCACTCTTAGTCAGCCCGCTCTTAGATTACATCCACCTCGAAGAACTTAAATCACGAGTAAATTCAGGTGACTTGCTTATTGATGTCCGCCCACATAAAAACTTTATGGATGGACACTTAGACGGCGCGATTAATACCCCGCTGTCAATGATCCGGCTTAAAATCAATAATTTTAGCGCGGAACGAAATACCATTGTTTATTGTGATGATGCCAGCCGCAGTACCGCTGCTGCATTTTTGCTTATTCAACACGGGCTAAGTTGTAGTATTCTCAAGAATGGCATAAATGATACCGCGACAGCTAAAGAAAAAAATCAAGCATCAAATACAAGCATGTCCAATATTATCGCAAATCTAAATGCAGTAACAAATAAAGAAAAAGCAAAAGTATTTCCTATTCCACATGAAGCTAAAAAAGCTAAGCAACCCACTTTAAATAAAGCTAATACCCCGCCTGACGCTGCGCATAAAAAAGCAATTGCAGAGAAACAAAAACTCGAGGGTGAAAAGCAACGGCTGCAACAAGAAGCTAAAATATTACGTGAAAAAGCAAAAACAGAGAAATTAGCAAACGATCGAGAACTACAGAAGTTAGAGAACGAAGCCAAAAAGCACAAGCAAGCTGTGAACGATGCTAGACAACAGGCTAAACGTGAAGCGCAGGCACTAAGAGAAAAAGCTGAGGCTGCAAAAATCATTGCAGAGCGCAAATTACAGGAACAAGCCGCTGAAGCGAAAAAACACCAACTCGCACTTAAAGCAAAACAACAGGCCGAACGCAAAGCTCAGACATTAAGAGAAAAAGCAGAAACTGAAAAACTCGCTGCAGAACGCGCACTGCAGGAACAAGCCGCCGAAGCGAAAAAACACCAACTCGCACTTAAAGCAAAACAACAGGCCGAACGCGAAGCTCAGACATTAAGAGAAAAAGCAGAAACTGAAAAACTCGCTGCAGAACGCGCATTACAAGAACAAAAAGAATATCTCGATACACAACTGAAAAAACAGCAGCAACTAACAGAAGAATCAAAACAAAAAATCAAACAAGAAACAGCGAAAATTCGCCAACAAGCAGATGAAGAATTATCCGAACTTCGTAACGAGCTACAAAAGACAAGAAACTCAGTTGAGCAGCGTGTTAAAGCCTTAAAAGAAAAAGAGAAGCAAAGAGCCGAAGAAGAAATTAAAAGCCGTCAACAACATGCCAACGAAGCAATTAAAAACTCGATAGAACAAGCACGTCAGCAAGCGGCTGCCGATGCTGAGCAAATTCGCCAGCAAGCATTAAATGAAGCACAAAAGTTACAACAGGAAATTGAGCTTAAAAGACAACAACTTGAAACTGAAGCTGAACGCATACGCCTAGACGCTGAAAGAGACCGTGCAGCAACACTTGAGCTCGCACGCCAACAAGCACAAGATATTGTGCTTCGCACAAGCAAAGAAGCCGAATACATCAGTGCACAACGTCAGGAACTCGATAGCCAGACAGAACAAATACGCTTACAAACTGAAGCAGAACGCCATGCAACATTACACGCAGCAAAAGAAGAAGCGCTTAACATCGTAAGAAAAACGGCAGAAGAAGCTCAGCAAATCGACCTGCAACGCCAGAGAATTGAAGAAGAAGTTTCACTGATAAAATCAGAAGCTGCCCGCGCGAAAGAACAAACACTTGAATTAGCAAAACAAGAAGCAATAAAGATTCGTATGCAGGCGGAAAAAACAGCACAACAACAGGCACTTGAAAAAGTTAAACACGTTCGTAGGAAAACTTTACAGCAGGCTGAAGAACTTAAAAAACAACGCTCAACAATGGAGTTCAACCTTAAACAAGCTGAAGAAATACGCTTACAAGCAGAAAAGGAAGCTGTACAAATACGCAACGAGGCATTGCAATCTGCCACAAGCCATGCTGAAGAGATAATTATTGAAGACATTCAAAGAAAAACTCAACCGGCTTTATCCAGTAAAAGTTACAGTGACATTGTTATCCCAGGACAAACAACGCCTATGGCAGAGTCTGATGCAAAATCACTTGCACAAGAAATTGTTTTTAAATTAGAAAAAGCAGAAAGCAACCGCATTAAAGATCAAATTGAAACAACTCACAATACAAGCTTAAGCCTTTCTTCAGCAAGCCTTAAACGGCGTTCTGACGGCCGAATTATTTTAGAAGGTGAAGAAGATATATTTATCTTTAAAGAACCTGAAACGCTATCAAAAGACGAGTTATCAAAACTGGAAGCATCTATCGATGAAGCTATTGCAGAAAAAAACACTCACAGCGTATCAACACTGCCAACAAAAAAATCTGTAACAAATATAGAGCTGCCTGAATTTACAATTGAAGAACCGGACTTTGACCTTGTAGATGAACTTCCAAGCCACCTCGGCAATCAAAAAGCCATTGATGATGCCATTTCAGGATTTTCAGATTTCGAATTACACCAGCCATCCGATATTCGTCCAGCCAGCCAATCTAACTCAAAGCGACCCGCGCAGCGTATTATTGCGATAGCCGCAAGCCTGTTTGTTGCCATTGGTGTTGGCATAACATTCCTCGGCGTTAACTCGGAACAAACAGACTCAACCAGCACTGCTATGCAAGAAGGCAATTCATTTAATGCAACACGGGTTTCAGGGTTAGCGACCAATAATATGGAAATAGACAAAAAAGTAATTAATGATGCTGAGCATGAGTTTGAAAAATTACTTTCAAAGTGGAAAAAATCCAAGCAACAACAAATTGAACAAGCGACTACCGCTGCTACAGAGCGGATAGAAAGCCTTATCCCGCCGCCGCCGACCCAAGAATAAAACTTAACAAGAATAAAACTTAATTTACTGCAGGTAAAATAACCTGTTTCTCTGCATTCTCAATCAGGCGAAATACACTTGCTTTCACAGAGCGCCCTGCCTCATCTTGAACAACAACCGTCCATTTACCGAGTTGCGCCGGCTTAATCTCTTTTCGTGAAAATACTCGCCAACGAGGCCCTTTTACTTTAAATGTTACTACAGACTCGACTTTATCATTGTAAACCCACTTATGAGTGACGCTCTGGCCTTCAAAATGGCGCAGATCAGTAAAGAAAAACACATTCTGTATTTTATTACTTAATATTAATATTTGATCAATGGGCTCACGTTCAACAATTTTTGTAGTAAATATGGCACGTGCAACTCTAGATTCCTGCACCGCATAAACAACTTGGCTACCAAAAAAGAATAGTGGCAATAACACTATCATGTATGTTTTCGATATATAACTCATATTATTAAGCCTAGCTTAATCTACTTAAGTTGCACAATTTATTCGCCAAACTAACCACGAAATTAGAACTAACAATAGAACAACGGGAAGTGTATAGTTCGTTGGCACATCCTTATCCTTAAAATAATCTTCAGCGAAAGACTGGGTAGACGAATGATTTCCTGCCATTTCTTTTAATCTGTACCATGCATTTAATAATTTTTCAGAATGCAGCTGCTTATCAACTTCTTTTTCTGTTACTTCCGTAATACTTTTAACTTGCTCTGGCTTGCCTTTTGGAAACTCACAGTCACTTGAAAAAACGACCAGACCAGTTACCTCAACTCCTTTCAACAGTGAACTTATCGATGAAATATCAGAATCCAGTTGACGCAAGATATTGGGGAACTTATAGCTCTTATTGCCAATTAATTGCGTCCATTGCTCAATATTTTCTGCACAAAAAATGCTACCCCTGAAATTTTTAAGAATAATAAGGGTAATGGAATTCTGAGCAAGAATTAAATAATCAAGAAATACACTACCCCCCATGCCATCAGGTAATATCACCTGTTTTAAATATTGACTACCAAGGTGCTGAATGGACTTGTTAACCTTTCTTTCTTTTAAATATTTTTTAAATGCAGGTCTCAAACTGATAAAAAAAGCAAACAGCAGAACAATACCAATAATAATGGTTACATTTGTTGGTTTACTAACAATAGTATTAACCGAAATTTGCTCAAACAACCCCATACTGAGCCTTCTCCATAAAAAATAAGTATATTATGCCAAGTGAATATCATTAAAGAATACGTTATTATGATATTTCTATGTAATTTAATATGGTACCGCAATGCAGGTTTCACAACAACAATTAGAATCCGCCGAAAAAATTATAACCGTATACGGGCAGTTGCTCGCAACAATGGAACCGTCATTTTACGGCCTGCCATTATCAAAGCTTCCCTTTACCATTACAGAAATTAAGGATTCAATTTATTGCATACTCAACGTGCTGGAAGACGATAACAAGGAAATTAAAGACAGTTTAACCAATGCCTATGTTTTTTTAGGGCAATTTGTACCTGATGATGAAATATTAACCGTTCATCAGGCATTAGGCGTATTGAAGAACGCAACACAAGCCCCGTCTGATGCAACGGATATTGAGCAGGCCGGCTTTATTACCAGCAAAATAAAACTACGAATGGAAAATAACCTAGAAGAAATCCAGATGTTTTTAAGTGCGAAAACGTCTTTTAAAAATTAAGCCTCATTAACAATATTTTCAACTTCACTAAAATCTAATGCAACAATTCGAATCGGGTCACGCTTTCCTTTTACACGGATATGCAGTTCAGATGTACTCCAGTATTTTTTTGGTAAGTATTTATAAGCACATTCACTCATAACGAGATCTTTACCAATAACCTTGGTGGCACTTTCTAACCTAAAAGCAAGATTAACCGCATCACCAATCGCTGAATTATCCTGCCCGGCCGATATCGAAGCGGCACCCGTATTAATACCTACACCTATTTTTATATCTTCAGTTACAGCAGGAAAGTCCTGACTGATACTTTCGGTCACTTTATTAATACTAACCGCTGCGTTTAAAATACGGTAGATAGTTTGTTTGTCTTCGGCACCAGCCTGCCAACGGGCAAAAACACAGTCACCAATAAATTTATCAACTAAACCGCCATTTTTTACAATAATATCACTCACCTGACTAAACCAAGCATTCATCATTTTTGTCAAAGTACGAATATCAATACGTTCGGATAATGTCGTAAACCCGCGGATATCAGCAACCAGAATTGTTATCTCGCTAATTTCAGGTGTTTCAGAAATAACGGTTTCAAGCATTGACTGAGTATCATTCCCTGAAATACTTTTTTGCTCCTGAATGAAGCTAATTCCTAGACTACCAATTTTTATCTGGTCGCTATTTTTAAGCAATGTTGGCATTGCAATTCGGCTACCATTTAAAAAACTCCCATTCGCACTGCCACTGTCTATTAAATAATAATCGTCATGCCCGATCCGCCGAACCATCGCGTGGTTTCGAGAAACGGTCAGGTCATCAACCGGAATATCATTATGCACATCACGGCCAATTGTAATAACAGTTTTACACGCCACATCTTTCATTCGACCGGCATGGAAATAACGTAGTACCGCCGACATTTCTTATCGACCCCAGTCGATGAAATCAAAAACAACAACGCCAGTCTTATTATTTTGATTGTGCATTAAATGTAAAAACATTATCCCTACTACCCTGTAAAAACTAATTTAAACTGCAGATGCGATTAATAACGGCTTATCTGTACCTTTTAATGGTCTCAATAAATAAATATCTTCGGCTGCCCGCATACCGACAATAATATCATCATAATCTGGCATTTTTGTTTCAACGGGCTCGCGCATATAGTCGGCTGTCTGCCCATATTTTTGGTGTACATAGTCGTCCACCGGCTGACTGGCCTTTTTTTGTATTTTTTTATTATCTTTAAACATATTCACTTTAGTTGAAACACGAAATAACCATGCCTGAGCAAAGACATTAGCACGACGGCGACGTTCTTTCGTTATATTTTTTAATCCTGCCTGTAAATCAAGCCCGCGCATAAAGTGAGCACGTGCTCGCCCTAAACTCCGGTATAAAATAGTATAGAGGTAACCAGCAATTTCTGGACGATTATCAGCACCAATAAATATAAATTCCGGCTTACTCTGGTGCTGACGGGCAATATACACTCGGCAATCAAACGCCTCGGCCACCAGATTTGAGAGCGCTAAAATCCAGTAAGCCGGCTTGATGGTGCTGCAACTGGTCACGGCGCTCTCATTCATCTGGTTTATGTTGAGCTCATACGAGTCAACTTGTTCCTCGCTAATATCATACTTCTGCATTAAACCGACAGCCTGACGTAATGCCGCCGCCGCTTCATTCGGATTTGCCGATTCAGCTAAGCGGAAACATTTACAGATTTTGTCTATAATTTTGTGCAGCGTCATAATAATCTTAAAGTAAATTGATACATATACAGAATAACTCATTAATTTGAAAAGAAAAACACTGTAATAACATTTAAATATAGACTAAATCACTCAAAATGACCAAATATTAACCGAATCATTGTAATCAGAACAAAATATCCCCACCTATACCTTATATAATATAGATATAGCCATTTTTGTATGGCACTCTACTTAAAAGTTCATTGCATGAAAACGAGCTAACAGAATAAATGATCAAACAAACCACAGCCATTGAGACTTTCCCCTGTGTCGATGAAGACTATATCCGCGGGCTCAATGAGCATGCTTTAGCCGCTAAGCCCATTTCTGCCCAGCGCAAGCGCGAGCTGATTACCCGTATCAAAAAATTGCTCAAACAGCAGGATGCGGTGCTGGTAGCCCATTATTACACCCATGACGACTTGCAGGAACTCGCTGAAGCAACCGGCGGTTATGTCTCAGATTCACTCGATATGGCTAAATTTGGCAGTGAACACCCCGCTTCCACACTGATTGTCGCAGGGGTTCGCTTTATGGGCGAAACCGCCAAAATCCTTAACCCCGAAAAACGCATTCTGATGCCAACGCTGCAAGCCGAATGTTCGCTCGATTTATCCTGCCCAGCCGACACCTTTGTGCCATTTTGTGACGAACATCCCGATAGAACTGTGGTGGTCTACGCAAATACCAGTGCCGAGGTTAAAGCCCGCGCAGATTGGGTCGTTACATCCAGTATAGGTACTAAAATAGTTAAGCACCTACACGAACGTGGTGAAAAAATTCTCTGGGCTCCCGATAAATATCTGGGAAACTATATCCAGAAAGTCACCGGTGCAGATATGTTGATATGGCAAGGCTTTTGTATTGTGCATGATGAGTTTAAATCCGATGAGCTTGAGAAATTGCGACAAAAACACCCTCAAGCGGCTGTGTTAGTTCATCCGGAATCACCGAATGAAGTGATTGCACAGGCCGATGTTGTTGGCTCTACCACTGCGTTAATTAATGCGGTGGACAGTTCCTCGGCGAACGAATTTATTGTAGCAACCGACAATGGTATTTTTTATAAAATGCGACAGGTTGCCCCCGATAAAAAACTCATTGAAGCGCCCACCGGAGGCATTGGAGCAAGCTGTAGTAGCTGCGCCCACTGCGGCTGGATGGCAATGAATGGTCTGGAAAATATTGCCGCAACCCTTGAACAGGGCTGCAATGAAATCAACATTAATGAACAACTTCGTGTCAGGGCTTATCAATCCGTTAAACGTATGATTGATTTTTCCAAGACGCTGTAAGGCACTTTAAGCTCCTCTACTAAGCAACTTTAGTTTCGGAAAATCTCAGTCATTTTACTAAAGGTAAAATACTTTGGATTTACGCCGTTCCATTTATTTACTCAGTGCCCCAACATTTATTACGATTATTATCGTTAGCTTTATTTCTGAAATAATTCATATTACCCAACCCATCTTTTTCGCTTTACCCTTACTCCCCTATGTTATTTTTCTTGCAGCGTTAGTGCTTGCCTTTATTTTTAACAATAACAGGGAATTTATGATTTTAGTTTTACTGTGCCTGTCCTACTGGGTTGTTAGCCAGCTTATGTTTAAATCAAACCCACTGCTTAATATTGCACAACGTGAACAATTAACAAACTATGTTACATTTTTACTACCGCTGAACTTTGTGATATTTTCATTTACCAAAGAACGCGGCATACTCAGTCGCTATGGACAAAAACAACTCGCTATTGTTGCTGCACAAATAATTATTGTAGCCTTGCTACTCCGCTTTCCTGTTAGTTCAATTTCAACTATTTTTAACGCCGAATTCCTGAGCATTCTTAACCACCGCTCGGTCTATATACCGCAAATAAGTATTATCAGCTTTGAGTTTAGCTTACTGGTGCTGGCATCACTTATTATTCACCAGCCCTCTATTCGGCTTGGTGGTTTCTTTGGTAGCTTAATATTTCTATTTTTATCCTTTCTTAATATTGATAATCCCGACGCCTTTATTCTGTTTTACACTATTGTCGGCAGCGTTTTAATAACCAGTATTATTCTTAATTCATACACGCTTGCCTATCATGATGAACTCACAGGGCTGGCATCGAGGCGCGCACTAAAACAATATTTAATGTCACTGGGCCCCAATTATACACTGGCCATGTTTGATGTAGACCATTTTAAAAAAGTAAATGACACTTATGGCCATGATGTCGGCGATCAGGTATTGCGAAAGCTCGCCGGGCATTTACGCTCAGCACCCGGTGGTGCCAAAGCCTATCGCTATGGCGGCGAGGAATTTACTTTAGTCTACAATGGGAAATCAGCGGCCGAGGCTGCTGAATATGCAGATCAACTACGCAAACAAATAGAAAAAGATTCCTTTAGTATTCGAAATACTAGTGACCGCCCCAAACGGTCAGCAAAGCATAAAAAAAACACGCGCAATAAACGTAATAAACCGGTGCATAAAAATTTGCGCTATACCGTTAGCATTGGTCTGGCCGAATATAATGAACAGCATAAAACACCCTTTGACACCCTTAAAAAAGCCGACAAGGCTCTGTATGCGGCCAAACAGAAAGGGCGTAACTGTGTTGTTATCTCAAAATCAAAGGCATAAATATTAAAGAATAGCTTTTGACGCAATCTCAAAAATATCTTTTGATAAGGGTTTGGTTTCTAATATTCTGTTGAACTGTTGCTTCATTAATCCCTGTCGGTTTTCATCATAGCGTTGCCAGCGAATCATTATTTGTAATAACCTTGCGGCGATTTGCGGATTGGTTTTATCAAGCAATAATACTTGATCCGTTAAGAAAGTATAACCTTCGCCACTATCAGCATGAAAAGCCACCGCATTTGCGCCACAGAAACGACCAATAACAGCACGCACTTTATTGGGGTTACTCATTGAAAATGCAGAGTGTTGCATTAATTGTTTAACTTTACCTAATGCATCGGGAACATCCGCCGAAGCTTGTATTGCCAGCCATTTTTCAACCACTTGATTGTCTGACTGCCACTGTTGATAAAAATCATCAAGCGCAAGCTGGCGATATTCGCATTCATAATTCACCAATATGCTTACTGCCGCCAGTTGATCGGTCATATTATTTGCCGTTTGAAATTGCTGGTAACATACTTGTAAATGTTTTTCGGTTGCCAGTTCTGCCAGATAAGACAAGCACAGGTTTTTCAAACTGCGTTGCGCCATGGCTTCGGCATTAAACACATAATCATCGTGTGTTACATTACGGTGATAATAGGCTTCTAATTCTGTTTCCAGTGTCACTGCAATTTGTTGACGTAAGAATTTTCTTGCCTGATGAATTGCATCAACGTCCACAACTTCACACTGATCTGCGAGGTAACTTTCTGATGGCAATGTTAAAAGTTGTGCAGCAAGTGCTTTATCCAAAACTTTATCTTCTAAAATAGATTTAAAAGCATTAAGAATAAATTCGCTCGCAACTAATGGTTTACTATTTTTTACATCTTCAATAAGCAAGAGAATTAAATTGATAGCTAATTGCTGCGATGCATTCCAGCGATTAAAGTCATCACTGTCGTGTGCCATTAAAAATGAAAGCTGCTCATTACTATAATCATATTCTATTTTTACTGGCGCAGAGAACCCACGCAACAAGGATGGCAATGGTTTTTCTTTTACACTATTAAAAACAAAAGACTGTTCCAGTTCGGTTATTTCCAATACCGTGCTTGTTACATTAGAAATAGTACTCTTATTTAGATCAAGCACCATATCACTGCCATTTGAACTTAACAAACCCACCTCAACCGGAATATGGAAGGCTTTATTATTACGCTGCTCCGCCAACGAGCCGAAGGATTGTTTCACTTTTAGGGTATAGCTTTGTTGCTGTGCGTTATAGTCATCCGTAAACGTCAGCACTGGCGTTCCCGACTGATTATACCAGTTCTGAAACTGGCTAAAATCACGTTGATTCGACTCTTCCATTGCTTTCACAAAATCTTCGGTTGTTACCGCCTGCCCATCATGCCGAGAGAAATACAGATCGGTCCCTTTTCTAAAACCTTCACCACCAACCAGATTATGTAACATACGCACCACTTCGGCTCCTTTGTTGTAAACCGTTACCGTGTAGAAGTTGCTTATCTCAATGTATTTATCTGGGTGAATAGGATGTGCAAGTGGCCCAGCATCTTGTGCGAACTGGTGGTTACGTAAAACGTTGACATCATCAATACGCTTAACGGCACGTGAATTCAAATCGGCAGAAAATTCCTGATCTCTAAATACAGTAAAACCTTCTTTTAAACTGAGTTGAAACCAGTCCCGGCAGGTAACCCGGTTACCTGACCAGTTATGAAAATACTCATGGCCAATAATACTCTGGATATTATAAAAATCGGCATCGGTTGCCGTTTCCGGACTAGCCAGAACGCAGGATGAATTAAAAATATTCAGCCCCTTGTTTTCCATTGCACCCATATTAAAATCATTAACCGCAACAATCATAAAAATATCCAGATCGTATTCGCGGCCATAGGTTTTCTCGTCCCATAGCATGGACTGTTTTAAACAAGCTAGGGCAAAGTCGGTTTTATGACTATTTTCTTCTTCAACGTACACTCGCAGATCAACTTCCCTACCCGACTGTGTTGTAAAGGAACCCTGTTTATAAACTAACTGCCCTGCTACCAGTGCAAATAAATAGCAGGGTTTTAAACTCGGGTCATGCCATTTAGCCCAATGCTTTCCATTTTCTTTTTTACCGCTATCCACCAAATTGCCATTGGACAAGAGTACCGGGTATTTTTGTTCGTCCGCTATTAATGTCACGGTAAATTCAGACATAACATCGGGACGATCCGGAAAGTAACTGATCCGCCGAAAGCCTTCTGCTTCACACTGCGTACACAACATACCACTGGAAGCATACAGCCCTTCCAGTGCGGTGTTCTTTTCAGGTGAATGTGTTACTTCAGTTGAAAGCACAAATGTTTCTGGCGGATTAGGAATAATCAGATATTCATCGTTCAATTCATAATCCACATCTGTTAATAACTTATCGTTTAAATAGACATGCCGTAGTTCAAGTGACTGGCCATTTAAAACAAAATCGCTGGACTCGGCAACACTCTTGTTTCTTTTAACTTGCAAGGTTGAAGTAACCCGTGTTTGCTTTGCATCCAGTTCAAAAACCATCGCAACCTTTTCAACAAGGTAATCCGGTGCTTTATAATCTTTAAGATACGTTGTATTGGGTATTGCTTGTTCCTGTTTTACTTTTGCGTTCAATTTATTCTCCACTAAAATCCATATCTAACCATTACTTATGGTAACTACGACCACGTCGCACTGTTTTTTTTCCAAATCGCCGATTCACCTCGTCGGCTATTTTATCAATGTTTTTTTGTTTCTTTAGTACCGTATTGTTATTTTGTGATTCAAACATATCAATCTGTTTTTCCTGTTGAAAAGACGAGGTATTTTCACATCCTTCTGTTTGTTGGTTTGTATTAATTAATCCTGAAACGCCCACACCGATTAATCGAATGGCCGATTTATTCTGCTGCATTGTTTTGCTAAATAAAGCAACGGCTCGGTCCAGTAAAATATCAGTGTTATTGTCTGGGCTATCCAAACTCACTGCACGGGTAATGGTTTTAAAATCAGGATAACGTAATTTAATATTAACCGTTTTCGCAAGGTATTGTTTTATTCTTAACCTTGCTGCAACCTGTTCGCAAAGGTCAGCAAGGTAAGCACGTAAAACAAGCATGTCATCCACATCCTGTTCAAAGGTTGTTTCATGTGAAATGGATTTTGTTTTTCGTTCTGAACTCACCCGACGAGCATCCCGACCATTAGCCAGTGCCAGAAAGTGCTGTCCAAGATTGCCGAAAATTGATTGCATAAACACCGCAGATTGGTTTCGTACATCACCGATAGTTTCTATGCCGTACTGACTGAATTTTTTTTGCGTCACTTTACCCGCTCCCCATAAACGACTCACTGGTAGTGGATCCAGAAATTGCTGCTGTTTGTTTTTACTCACATACACAAAACCATCGGGCTTATTAATATCCGATGCAATTTTGGCAACGTATTTATTATTGGCTATTCCCACTGAGCAAACCAGCTTGGTCTCTTTTAATATATCGTGCTTAATCATCTGTCCGATATTTTCTGCACTTTTAAATAAATGCTCGCTGGCAGTGACATCTAAGAAAGCTTCGTCAAGTGATAACGGTTCTATCTCCGGCGTATAGTGATAAAAAACTTCATTGATTTTTTGTGAGGCTTCCACATACAAAGGCATACGCACCGGCAAGCAAACAAGGTTTTTACAGCGCCGTTTGGCTTCGGCTATCGGCATGGCACTGCGCACCCCGAATTTTCGTGCAATGTAATTGGCTGCAGCAACCACGCCTCGGCCTTCACGACCGCCAACAACAACCGGGCAAGAGACTAGTTCCGGTTGTTCTCTTATTTCAACCGATGCGTAAAAGGCATCCATATCAACGTGGATAATCATGGTATTATCATACCTGTCCGCCGATACATTTAAAGCAGATATTTAAACTTTAGCCGCCAGAAAAGAAGGCTTATAACCGGTATTGATTCTGATAATACGAGTGATAGTGAATGACTTTTCTTATATATTGCCGCGTTTCACGGTAAGGTGGAATGCCATTATAAAAACGCACCGCTTTTTCACCGGCATTATAAGCTGCCAGCGCATAACTTAAACGGTTCTTATAGCGGCGCAATAAATAGCTCAGATGTCGAACACCGGCATCCAGATTCTTCATTGGACTGTACAAGTCAAACACGCCATAAATCTCGGCCGTGCGGGGCATTAATTGCATTAAACCAGAAGCACCCACCCGCGAAGTGGCATTCGGGTTAAAATAAGACTCGGCATGCACCACCGCTTTAATCAATGCCGGATCCATACCATGCTTGCTCGACACAATGTTAATCAAATCGTCAAATTTATCGGCACCGTCTGCCGGTTCGATAACAACCGTATTTGTCACAGACTGCCCCATTCCGCCAATTTTTTGGCTTTTGCGGACGAGTTTTGCCGTGCGATTATGCTGTGGACGGTCGGTAATCACCCGACTGCCATCCGGCATTTGATACACATAATAGCCCGCGCTAATAGAATGACTATAAAAAGTCAGTGCTAATAGACTGAAAAATATTGAAAAATAACGCTTCAAAAACATCAATACTGTACCTTTACAAAACTAAAAAACAACACGGTGTATTATATAAGCATCGCCCCGCCAGCCATAGCAAATAATGCCCTACTCTACTTTAAGGTGATGCAAAATATAGACCGATTCATGCAGTGCACTGAGCCCTTTTGCCGCAAAATGTGCGTGTTCGGCCAGCACATCATTTCGCTGCAAGCAATCCAGCTTAAAACCGTTCGCATAGACAGCCTGCACTTCTTTTTCCAACACCGCAAAAGGCGGTCCCGCCATTTGAGCCTGCTCATATTCCAGCGTCACCAATAACCGGGGCTGTGCCGGACACAACAAATTAAGGTGTTGGCTATAATCGACTCGCATGACTTGCGGCAAAGCAATTAACGCAGCGCGGTCATACACCGCCGCCACATTCACCATTTGTACGGGGGTTAATTTAAAGAAATCGCCACACACAAAGGTAATAAGGCCGGACTGGTAGAAGGTTAAATCCCCTTTTTGCATCTGGCTGGAGTTAAGATTATTTTCGGCAAAAAAGGCTTCCACTGCCACGGGGCTTAACTCGTTCGCCAATACCCGATAACCCTGCTCGGCCAGCCAGATTAAATCGTGGCTTTTACCGCTTAAAGGCACAAACACTTGCTGACCCGGCGCCAACTGAAGTTTGTCAACATATTGAATTAACAGCGGATTCACCTCATCCAAATGAAATCCTGTTTTATTTTCCTGCCAGCGCTGTTGCCAGAATGATGCTTCCATAATAGTTACTCTAATTTCCTGCTCGGCCTTTATTTCCGACAGTAAAAATCGCTATACTCTATATCATGCCGAATAACACGAATTCAAAAAACACCGCACTTTACCATATTGACAGCCTTGAATTAGGGCCAATGGAAAATTTTATTTACCTGATTCAGGATGTAAAAACCAAACGTGCCGCAGTGGTTGACCCGGCTTGGGATGTCGATGCCATTTTTCAGCTCGCTGCCGAAAAAGACGTACAAATTACCGATGTATTATTAACCCATTCCCATCACGACCATATCAACGGGGTCAGCGGTATTTTAGAAAAAACCGATGCCCAACTCCACTTGCTTAAACCTGAAGCCGAGTTCTGGGGACAGGAAATTGGCAAGCCAAGCTTGCATCACGGTGGCGACATTTTCCAATTAGGTGAAACGGACATTGAAATCCTGCACACGCCGGGACACACACCTGGCTCAGCCTGCTACAAAATAAATAACGACCTTATCACCGGCGACACCCTGTTTGTGTTCGGCTGCGGCCGCTGTGATTTGCCCGGCGGCGATCCGGAACAAATGTACACTACTTTAAGAAAAATGGGCGAAGAACTGCCGTCCTCCGCCCTTATTCTACCGGGGCATAATTACGCGATAAAGACAACATGCAGCATGCATGAAGAAATAGAAGGTAACCCTTTTATGCACTTTGATCATGTCAGCGATTTTGTGCAATACCGCATGCATGACCATGACCGCACTCGTAACAGTCCTTATGAGGCTGAAATAAAAAAAGGTTAATTAACATACCGCTTTATTTTTCAGCCACTAGGTAAATCATCCACGATTCTTGGTTTTCAACTTCACTTGTTTCGTAATAATTACCGGTACCTTCCAATTCGTCGTCATCATCATCGGCATCAATATACTCTTCCCAATAAACGCGCACATTTTTATAACCTGACTCCAACAGTAGTTCTTTAATTTCAGGAATTGACCAGTGACGCCATTCATATTTAAAGGCATTATCCATTCGTGAACCATCGTCAAATTCAAAATGAATCGCACAAGCCATATGGCCATCAATAGGATTAAATGAAACGTGTTCCCAGATATAAGTGGCAGGGTGATCTTCAAGCTCGGTTTCTTCTTCTAATACATCTTCACATTCAGTGCCGCCAAAAAGATCCAGAATAAGAATACCGTCATCTTTTAAACCTTTCTGTGTTTTTGTAAAGTAATCCCGTAACTCATCCCTAGTTTCAAAAATACAATAACTGAAATTAAAAGCACAAGTAATGTCGACTTTTTCGTCTGACACATTGCGTACATCATCCTTATATAAGGTAACCCGTTTGGCTACATCTTCACCGGCAGGTGCAAGATTATGCTTGCGGCCCCATTCCAGCGTTTCTTCATCATAATCGACACCAATGGCTGTACGTTCAGGATGACCTTTGCACCATTCCGTCGCCAGATAAGCGGTACCGCAAAAATCTTCACGAATAGAGACCGCATCTCGATTACGTAAAGCTTTAAATGTCTTCTCAAAAAAATCGACTTCAGCCTCAGGTGCCTGTACCGACTCCTGATACAAAACATGGCGGTCGGCTTGCTCGGCTAAAGTTAACTTATTTACTTCTGATGATTTAGACATACGCTTCCTCAAAACTTATTATTCTGTTGCAATCTGTTATTACAGGGGTGTTATCACTGCATTATATCATTGTTCACTTCCCTTTAACCCACAAATTTCACGGCTTTTTATGTGCTTATTTAAATGATTGGCTAACAGGAGCATTTAACTGTGCTCACGCAAAGTGCTAAAATACAAGCCATATAAATTCCGAGAATATAAGTCATGCCAGCAACACCTTCTACAACAAAAACCGTGCAAGTCGGCAATGTCTTTATTGGCTCTGACCACCCCGTTGCCGTGCAATCCATGACCAATACTGACACCAGCCAGATAGACGATAGCGTTAAACAAATAACAGAGCTGGCACAGGCCGGTTCTGAACTTGTCCGGCTCACGGTCAACACCGTTGAAGCGGCAAAAGCCATCCCTATTATCAAAGACAAACTACTGGCACAGGATTGCAATGTCCCCTTAATTGGCGACTTCCATTTTAATGGCCACAAGTTGCTGGAAGCTGAACCGGCCTGCGCTGAAGCGCTGGACAAATACCGCATTAACCCCGGTAACGTCGGCAAGGGTAAAAAACGTGATGACCAATTTGCCAGCATGATTGAAGTGGCTTGCCGCTATAACAAACCAGTACGCATTGGCGTGAACTGGGGTAGTTTGGATCAAGCTTTGCTGGCAAGGCTGATGGATGAAAATTCTAAATTGGCCAAACCTCTGGATAACCGGCAACTGATGCACCACGCTGTTGTATCATCAGCACTGGAAAGTACTGCTCAAGCAGTGCAATTTGGCTTAGATAAAAATAAAATTATCCTTTCCTGTAAAATGAGCGGCGTGCAGGATTTAATTTCGGTTTATCAGGACTTATCCAGCAAATGTGACTATCCGCTGCATCTTGGCTTAACTGAAGCAGGCATGGGTGCTAAGGGTATTGTCGCCTCAACCGCAGCACTGGCTATTTTATTACAGCAAGGTATCGGCAATACCATTCGTATTTCACTTACGCCCAAGCCCGGCGGTGACCGTTGCGAAGAAGTGATCGTTGCACAGGAAATTTTACAGAGCATGGGCTTGCGCGCCTTTACCCCACCGGTTATTGCCTGCCCTGGTTGTGGTCGCACTTCCAGTACTTACTTCCAGCAATTAGCGCAAGATATCCAAAACCATTTGCGCACGCAAATGCCCGAGTGGCGCGGCAAACACCCCGGCGTAGAAAGCATGCAAGTCGCGGTAATGGGTTGTGTGGTCAACGGCCCGGGGGAGAGCAAACATGCCAATATAGGCATAAGTCTACCCGGTACCGGCGAAAAACCCGTTGCGCCCGTTTATGTTGATGGTAAAAAAACCGTGACATTAAAAGGCGATAACATTGCCGAAGAGTTTCAACAAATTGTTGATGAGTATGTAACTTCACATTATAAAAATTAAAAAACACTATGACTAGTCATACTCTGTTTCAACTGCACCATCGACAGTCACCGGATTAACCCTAACAATATGATGCCCCCATTGGTAAATACTCATCCCAAGTAAAATCAGTCCAGAGCCCAGCCAAACTATCAGCGGTATCACTTCATGGTTAAATTGACTACCTAATATTAAAGCCAACACTGGCGTGAACAGTGGAATTAAACCAACTCGACTGGCCGAAATATTTTGTAATACATAATAAAACAATATAAAACCAACCACTGAGCCCATTAAGCCTAAATAGCTGATGGAAATAAGCGACCGCGCCGAAATTGTTTCTGGCCAGTGTTGGTCTAATAACAACCAAGCCATCGCGTACATTGGCAAACTAACCAATAACCCACCGTAAACCGCATCGAGCGATTTAATATTGCATTGCACCTGTTTCATCCAGACCGTACTACCGGAATGCAATAACATTGCAAAAAAAATAGCGCTTATCCCAAGAAGGGATAAACTGCCAAAAGAAACACCACGTAGAAATATTATTGAAATTCCAATAACGCCTAAAGTGAGTCCCGCTGCTTTTGTAAAACTAAAGGTTTCTTCTTTTAACCACCCAATTGCAAACAAGCCAGTCACTATCGGCGTTAAACCAAAAATAACGGCAATCAAACCCGACTCAACAAATTGTGCGCCCCAATAAACACTCATCATCGAACCAAAAATACCAATCGATGCGACGAAGTAAACTTTGAGCGCTTGACGATGCCATTGTAAACGACGTGACATAAATGACATGATCACCGCACAAACCAGAACCGAAATAAACATTCGTAAAGAAACACCCGCGAGAAAACCAGCACTCTCACCACTCCATTTAATGGCAAGCGGTGTAGTTGACCAGATCAATATAATTCCTATATACGCAGCAGGGATAGACATTTTAATTTCCTATTAAATGTGTATGTGGCAAAAACATCAATAAATACCATAAGTACCAGTAAAGAACAGAAGAAACTGGCACTTCGAAAACATCATAAGTGCCAGTAAGAGAAGAAACTGGCACTTCGAAAACATCATAAGTGCCAGTAAGAGAAGAAACTGGCACTTCGAAAACATCATAAGTGCCAGTAAGAGAAGAAACTGGCACTTCGAAAACATCATAAGTGCCAGTAAGAGAAGAAACTGGCACTTCGAAAACATCATAAGTGCCAGTAAGAGAAGAAACTGGCACTTCGAAAACATCATAAGTGCCAGTAAGAGAAGAAACTGGCACTAAAAAAGGCCACGGTTGTTAAACGGTGGCCTTTGGTTTGATGTGACTATAAATCTAAACTTAATCTACTCTCATACCTCCAGCCGAATTGCATGGCGGACACACACCCATGCTGCCAGTTTTAAACCCGGACGGCAAAGCATGAGAATCGCTGAAATAAAATAAGCCATATCTGGAGTGTGAGTTAGAATCTATTGGCTGTCAAGCAACTTTGTTTTTATATTTGAATCGGTATAAAAATATTGCCATGGCGAAGATGAAATCGTTTCTAACTGTTGTAAAAAAGCATCCGTTGGCACCGCTTCTTGCAAGTACACATTAACAACTTCAATAAATAAATTACCGCTCCCCGATGCTTTACGCCAGTCAAGATCATCGTGAGTTAAGCCATCCCCACAGGACGGGCAATTGTGTTTCCAGTGATTTGCTACGTTCAGAGCAACGGCCTGCTCTACCCAGTCACTAATAACTTTGCGACAGTGCTTACAACGTGGAATGGTTTTTAGCTTATCTAATTGTTCGGCATGGTAAACGGTATTATTACCTTTTGTGGCCAAGACACGAATAAAGCAAAAGCCCGCTACACCGTCCGGTTTTAACTGCGTAGGAGGTTCGAATTCAATATAAGGGGAGCAGCCCATAAACGTTAGCGACTGGAGAAAAGAATCCCCCGCACAATATTCCTGCTCGGCACTTGAGCTGAAAACAGCCTTGCCAATAAAACCAAGGTTATTCAAACCATTAAGCAAAGTAGTTAATTGAATATCTGAGTTAGTGCAAAAAACGAGTCGATATTGAGATTCTGTGTTCAGCATTAAGGCTTGTTCCTACTCCGATTCTGGAAATCGAATTATTTTATCATTAAAGACCTGAATATTCGCCAATATATTGGACCGACATACAAGAAAGAAATTGATGCTATCCCTATTAAGTGAAAGTAAACTCATTTAAAATAGCCCCTTCATATATATGTCGATAAAGGTTCAATTCAATGTCAGATCAACAAGTTACCGAGCAGGAAATTTTAACCACAATGAAGCGTATCTTGACTGATATCGCAAAAGAAACATTTACCCGACCGGGCCTTCGCCACCCGCTCTGTGATACCACCATCAATAATATGCGCGAATGTTTAAAACTCATTAGTGTTCGAGAAGCTGAGTTGTCAGGTCATCCAAGTGATGTAAGCGCGAGTCGCCCACGATATATTGATGAAGCTCCTAAAAACGTAGTGGTATCAATGGCCGATATCAAATCAACTAAGCCAGAAGCGAACGACACACCCAAAAAATAATCATCGTCACTATTTTATGCTTTAAGCCCATTTCGGGGAATAATTTAGAAGATGTATTATACTTAAACCTACTATCCTTAATGGCATACCAAAATACCCATGCAAATAGACCCACAAGATCAGGCCAAAATACAGCATCAAATTTTTGAGCTTATTAATGAACACCGCGATCTTGATGAAATAATTATAAAACTGACCGAAGCACAAATAGTCGATCAAATGAAAATTACCCGATTAAAAAAACGTAAACTAAGATTGAAAGAAAAAATCCATTACTATGAAAATTTATTAATACCGGATATTGAAGCCTAATATCTAACCGCCCAACTCAGCCCACCATGTCTACAAAAAAACTAACTATTGAGTTATTTGTCTCAAGCCACTGCCCGCACTGCACTCAGGCACTTGAACTGTTAACGACAGCTGTTAAGCATGGAGGTATTAGCGAATTAAAAATAATTAACTTAAATACACTTAGTAATACAAATGCCTACCCACATATTCGCAGTGTGCCCTTTATTCAGATTGGAGATTTTGAGTTCCCTGGTGAATTAAAAAAAACAGAATTAGACGGCTGGATGTTAGCCCAAAAAGAAGGAAACTTTGCCAGCTATTATTTTGCGAGTTTGTTTCTGGCGGGACAGTTCAACCAAGCCGAACACTTAATTAAGCGTAAACCCGATTACTGGCTAAATATTATTAAGCTTGCACAAAACACGACAACAAAAATGCAGGTTAGAATTGGAATTACCGCTCTTTTTGAGTCACTGAGCAATGAATTTATAAAAACAATTCAGGTGGATGAAATGATATCTTCACTAATCGAAGCCACGAATACGAGCAACCATGCTATTCGTGTTGATCTTGTTTATTTATTATCACTTATTTACAGTACAGTTAAATCGGATAAGAATACGCACTCGGCATTAAATAATTTTATTAATACCACTGCCAATGACCCATCGGATGAAATAAAAGAAATTATTGAAGACGTTCTTAGCTAACGGCAAAAAATTATTTAATTACGAACACAACGTTGCACCATTTCAGATAAAGCAGGCTCGTCAATAGGGAAAGGTAGAGTAAACGGCAGCTCAAAGCGGCTAGTTACTCGCTCAAATTGGTGAGCAAATTCTTTTTCATAAAAAATAATCAGTTTAACTTGCGGTTTCTTTTGCAACACGGCCAGCAATGTTTCAAGATTACTGGTGCGGTCACGAAAATCAGACTGATAATTGAATTCTGCAACAATAATGTCCGGTGTGTGTTTCTTGATAAGTTTAACTGCTTTACGCATCGAATTGGTTATTTCGACATCAAGCTGGTATTGTTTGTAAATCTTACTGAAGTCAGGGTAACCACCTAGCTCAACAATGGAAAGCAAATGTTTGTTTTTAATAGTCTTATCGTTCATAACGGTATTGTAAACACTCTATCACCTTGAGGATACTTCAATAATCCATTAAAACCATCTAAAATAACTATTATCATTGTTATCAATCGTAATCTATCTGCCGAGGTTCTATTGCCATGCCCTATTTCCTTTATAAAATGTTACCCAGCGTTTCAAACCTTGTAAAAAATATTGAGCAAGTGGGGGAATATAAAATATATAAAGAAGCCAAACAAAAGGCAAAAGAGCTACGGACAACAACTGAAGCTGATCCTGATATCACATACCGGATTATTTTTGCCGACAATGTCATTGAAGCAGAAGAACGTTTACATGAGAAGCGACCAGAAACCGTTGTAAAAGAGTGGGAAAAATAAACAGGCTTATCTCTCGTGGACGAGGATCAGTATCGTAATACCTATCGAAATATCATCACACGTCAATGTGTTTATGAAAAAGCCATTAACAGCCGTCAGACAAGTTGCCATCAGGCAAATAAAATCCGCTTAGCAGATCGAGAGGCCGTTGCATGTCGCACACAAGATGCTTGCAATCTTTGCACGTCCTTTTTGCAAACCTTACGCTCTAAATCTTTATTTGCCCTAAAGTTACAGAACCACAGCGGCCCGTTACCCCACGCAAAGGAAATTAAAGTTCAGATGGGAAGCATTATTGGCTTAGCTTTAGACAATAGTGTTGCAATAATAAAAGGCGAAAAGATAGACGATATTTACGCCCTCCTCACTAGCAGTTTAAATAAATACCAGATTATTGAAAACTTACCGTATGAAAATTTGATACGTTCGATTGTAAACTATGAAGGCAGGCCTAAGCGTAAAAACCGGAGAAAATAATATGATGGAATTGCTGTCGTTTTAAACAGCTAGAACCATACCTTGTTTTAATGCGTCATTCCCACACAGGCCGCTCTACTGTTCGTAATAAACTTTCCCCACATCATTTCCGCGTAGGCGGGAATCTAGGGTGTAGATAAACAGCCTTTTTATGTTCTTTCTGGATATCCGCCTACGCGGGTATGACAGGGTGCGGTACAGTCGTATTAGGGGTTTACCTGCCAATCATAAGCACAATCCAAGTGCGTCCTTACTCGCTCAACACCAGCAATACCTTCTTCTAGCATCAATTTAATTGGTGACTGATTATTAAAACGTTTATTACTCGTTTTAATCCATAATGCACCCATCGCTGGATTGTGTGGATAGGTTGTATGCAGCGCATGGTGGATGCCGACAATGTGCTCCACTCGGTTATTCAGTTCGGCTTCATCAGGAAAGGCATGATCGCCCAGAAACCGACGCATACCACGAACCGGAACTTTTTTAGAAAAAGCTAACAAGGTATGTTGTTGGCGGGTGTTCAACCCCCAACTTTCAAGAATGCCGATTATCATTTTTGTTAATGACAAACTGTCTTCTTTACTTAATTCTTCCATCATAAACCTCTACCACCGTACGTAAGCCCGCTATTTTATCAATATTTCACAAGAAGTGCTGTATGCATGTAACAGACTGATAATAAAAGAAGAATTTAATACCACATAATAAAAAAGGTTTAAAATTTAATAAGCGGCGTTGAATAGTCAAAATGTAACATTTGCTGTTCATTTAAAGCTTCATACACGACCTGCAAAAAAGGCAGATTATGATCAACTGCGCGAGCAAACTGATAAATTACTTCGACAGATGTCTCTTTAATTTGCTCCTCTGTCATTCCGGGCAAAATGCGGCTATAAATAATAAAACGAATAATCGCAACGCGCACCAGTAGCATCTGAATATAAATAAACGCGCTAGGCATCGTAATAAACCACTCGCGATAAAAACAATTTAACAAATATTTAGTTAAATAATCTTCAACCTGCTGATGAACACGACTGGAAAACATCTGGTAACGTTTTTGAAACACACTAGCATAATCGGCTGCATTTTCAATATCCTTGTAACTTGAAAACCCTAACTGCTGCGCATACTCATTAAAAACTTCTGCAACCATTTTAGATAATTTTTCTTCCGGCGCCTGCTGCTGCTTTAACAACAATACCGAATAAATAACAATACAAGCGAGAGGCTGATCATTTTCATACTGTCCCATAAAATGACTCACTGACTGCATATAGTCTTTATCAAATACATGCGCACGGTAATTTTCAAGCGAATCTGAATCTAATGACACACAATTATCAAAGTAGATAGTTGAAATTGAATGTGAGTAACTCGCTAAAATATATAACCGAGTAAAATAATCACAATCAACTATACGGATAATATCGATAAATGTTTGCTGCACTTTTTCAAAATAGGTTTCATAAATCGAACTATTTTCATCTGTAATTAATGTGCGATGAACAGGAATATCCTCTCTTGTTGGAAGAATAGCATTATCCGCACTTAACATAACATGGCTATTAATGTCTGCTGACAAGCATAAGCGAACCACTTCTGGGCAGGATAAAGCACCGCTCAATTCCAGTCGTGAGTTTTTTTCGGTAATTATTCTCGGGTAAAAGGCACAAATATCAGAAAGAAGATCAATCCCTTTCTTTATATGAAGATTACATTGCTGCTGTGGGTTTAAATAAGGGCAGTAGCCATTGTTATCCATTTGAATGTAGGCATAACTTTTATTAGATGCGATATTTGATTCATTTAACAACACGGCTTCAGAAAAAAGTTTTTTTTGTGACGGGTTTTCGTCTACCCACTCTAGCATACGCTGATAGTGTAATTTATCTATTCTAACCTGCCAGTGCTGACAACAGGTATCTTCACACTTATCCGCGATACATTTAAACTGTTGCATATAAGGTAAAGAAAGTAATTCGGACATCATCGTAACCTTGTTTATTATTTTTCTGGTTTTTTCTATCTGTCAGGTCGTTTGTTTTAACTTATTAAAGCGCACTAAAATCATACCACAGTATTTCTTTCCCTGATAAATCTCCACCCGAAATATTTTTGATTGCTTATCCACAGAATACCGACTTCGTATACTTTTTAGCTTAATGGTTTGGTTGCTTTCATCTCTTATTCCTTTACGAGTAAAGCCAATGACATTAACACGATAACCCGCTATTGAATGAACATTAAAGTCCTGTTGCACATCAACCATACTACCCAAACTGATACTTTTGATATTTCCATCGACTGATATTTTAATATCTGCCAGAGAATCATCATATTCGAAATATGAAGGTTTAAGTGAAGTTAAATTTCGATTGCCGTACCGCACATTAAAACGGTTATTTTTACTCACAACCGCAACCAAGGGATTACCTGAAATATAAGCAATATCCGCATTCTTTTTTAATGGAACATAATTTAATCTTTTACGTGCATTCGCAACATCTAGAACTATTTTCTTATTATAAAAAGCAAGCTGTAACTTATCGTACATTGCTTTTTTAATATCAGCTTCGGCTAAATTAAATTTACGCTCAAACTTAATGCCTATTTTATTCATAAAAGCTTCTAATACCAACAAATGGTAATAGGCTCGCTTATGCGTTAAAAAATGTTTGCTGGCTTCGACACCGAAGGCCGGTTTGGCGTGATTAATGGCAAAATAGGTGAGCGTTTTTTCCATCTCTTTGTCGCCGAGTGCAGTATGTGTATTTTTCAAACGATACTGATGAAGCGTTTGTGGAATAGAAGCATTAACCTGTGCAACAACTTGCCGACCTAACTGTTCTAAATGACTGAACTGGCCTAACTCTGCTTCTGTGTTTTCAGTACCCGATATTCCAATACCAGAAACTCCAATACTAGGCATTTCAATTTTGGCCTGATCAATAATAAGGCTTTGCCCCCAGCGTCGCGGGTTATGCAGGGCATCAATATATTCCTCATTATAAAAGCCACTACCATCATGCAGATTTAATATAATATCCACATCGGGTGAAGTGATAATTTGTTTTATTTTTTGTACCGTTTCAAATTCAGGATCGGTTTGCTTTAATTTTGAAAACTTCCGGTTCATATCGCCGTACACACCACGGGATCTTTTTATAATACTTTCAAAGTTTAGATTAGGTACGACCCAAACCTGCCCTACGGTAATCTTGTAATGCGTAACCAGCAATGAAGCCGCGGTAAAACCACCCGGCTCATCCCCTTGGATACCACCAATAACAAGCAGGGTTGGCCCACCGGTAGCATGCTCAATATTTGTAGGGCCATTCTTATGCAAACTGAATTCAAGATCAGGCAGCGCCGCATTAGCCATACTCCCCATAGTGGCTGCGCCAAAAAGCAAAAAGATGAACCAGAACCTTTCCATGTAGATACCCATATTAATACCAGTATTGTACCAGTGTAGCTTCTTTTCTAAAAAACAGCCGATTTGACAATTGATATATATGTACCAATATATAAGAACTCACGCCAAATAACACTTTAATCTTGCATATTATAAGGGATTTATGGCCAGACTACTTTCAGCGTCACGAGCCGCATCCATTGTGGGTGTACCACGCGGTATAATCCAAAAACACATTCAAACCGGCGAACTCACCAGTTTTGAAGGCAAAGTTAAACTCTCTCAACTTGTAAAACTTTACCCTGATTCCGAGATTGAAAAAGATGAAATATTTGAACGAATCGAAGAATTTATTGCTAATGCGCTTAAACGTGCTCGCTATGCCAAATTTCAAAAACTTATTACACCCGATACAGCAACGCTGGCATCCCGCCTTGCCAACTTAAGTAAAGAATTAGCCGAAACCCAAATAGCGTTACACCAAAACGAACAATTGCTTGCTAAATTACACGACTATATTATCGAGCAGTCAAACAAAAACAATGACTCGGCTGCCGTTTATAAATCACTTGGGGAGTGGCTAAACAAAACGGGCAAAAACATTACAACCAATACCCCGAAAATTAAACCATTAATACAAAAAGATGATTTTTTACGCATTATGGCCGCACAAGTACATATTATTCCCAGTGGACTTGAATACTTTGTTGAAGGTAAAAGCTCCATCCTTGAAGCAGGTCTAACCACCGGTAGCGCGCTCAATTATGGCTGCAGCAATGGTAATTGTGGTAAATGCAAAGCAAAACTTATTTCCGGAAAAATTGAAAAAATAAAACAGCATGAATATGTTTTTCCTGAAGCAGAAAAAGCTCAGAACTATTTTTTAATGTGTTCGAATACAGCCGTTACCGATATTGAAATTGAAGCCGATATTGCCGGTAGCGAAAAGGATATTCCACAACAGTCATTATCTACAAAAGTAAAAAAAATAGAACCCATAAGCAAGTATGTCTCTGTGCTTACATTAAAAACACAACGAACAAAGCGACTGCGTTTTTTAGCCGGTCAGGAAGTTGAACTTAAATTAAGAGACAACATTGTAACAACATTACCCATTGCAAGTTGCCCATGCGATGAATCTTTTATCCAGTTCCATATTGAAAACAATAGTTCGCCCTTTAGCCATTACCTTAACAATAAATTAAAAACCGGTGACACCGTAAACGTAAACGGTCCAAGTGGCCACTTTGTGTTAGACAAAGATTCAACAAAACCGATTATTTTTATCGCAGTGGACACCGGCTTTGCACCGGTTAAAAGTTTAATTGAAAATGCACTTAGCTTGGAAGCAGCCGAATATATTCATTTTTACTGGATTAACACTCAGGCCGAAAAACCTTACCTGCATAACATTTGCCGTGCATGGAACGATGCGCTGGACAATTTTAAGTACACCGCGATCAATGTTGCCCATCTTAGTCACAACGAAATACCGAGTCAGGACATATTTTCGGCCTGCCTTTCAAATCTGATAAAAGATCATGTTGACTTAGCCAATGTGGATATTTATTCAGCTATTCCGGAATCGCTGACTGAATTTGCCAATACTTTCTTTATGGCTCAAGGCCTTGATGCAGAACAAGTGCATTTTACACACAATTAGCCCCGCACACTGCCCATTTTTTCTAGTTTTACTTTTCGGCTTTGTCTTCAGGCTCTTCTGCTAACCAGGTATTTAAAGCATTCACAACTTTAGTGGCTTGATCACGGCTTGAGATATTAAATTTCGATTTATACTGATACTCACCATTACGCTTTTGGTAACGACGAATACTGAATTTATCCGGGCCAAAATCATCCGTCTTACGATCTAAATCCTGATACCGAAAAATAATAGTCGACCAAGCACCTTTCGTCAGAATAACTTTATCGAGTTCTCTTGAAACAATCCGACCATCTTCTTCATAGTTTACAGTGAGTTCATCAACGGTTGTTGCCATAACGCATCCCCTAAAATAATAGATTACCAATATATAAAGTGATTATACCGTGAAATACGAAGGAATAACTATATTCAAAATATTTTCTTCATTGCCACCGCTAAATTTACTATTTTGGAAAACTTGCTCCATATTGCGCAATCCATTCTCTTGCAGCTTCATCACTGCCTAATTCCCGACCTTCGGTTGCAAGAATATGTTTTCGGTAATGCATGATATAGCATACTTGCTCAACCATGCGTATTTTGAACTCGCTGTCTTTATCCGTAAATTCCAAGCCGACTAGGTAATATTTACCCGCCTTGCGACACCAGCTTACCGTTGCAGCGGCTTCAAACTCAGGACTCACACTGCTTATTTTTACCCGTATCACTTTATTTTGCGTGTACGGAATAGCCGACTGAAACATGAGCCCTCCAAAGCTGACATTTTCCATTTTCTCAATTGTCATATCATCATCTACGCCATGAGTTAAAGTCAGCGGATTATTTTCTGGGATCACTTCGATGGGGATATCGACTGGGTGCCTGATATAATGCCGCATAATTTTCTCACTCTGCTGAGGGCTATGTCCGTTTATCCATTGCATGCTATATTCCATTGCTTCATTACCATTACTTACAATACTATTGCTAAATAAAGTAACAGCAAAAATCACGCCAATTAAAACAACAGAAATTATAATGCTATCCGCCGTCCATACATTATTGATAAAAAACAAACGCAACTTATCCATTATTCTAGTTTTAGTTTGTCTGCTATACATTGCAATGGTCTTATTTGCCGAACCCGCAAAGGTATTTGCCGCCTTTGCAAAAATGAGTATCCTCAGTTGGCTACTGATTTTAAGCTGCTCCTTTAGCAATTATCTGCTTCGCTTTGCCCGTTGGCACTATTATTTGCGCTACTTAAAGTACCCTATCCCTTTAACACAGAATTTTTTATATTATATGGCCGGCTTTGCGCTTACCCTTACCCCCGCAAAAATTGGCGAGACTATACGCTCAACTTACCTTGCGCAACATGCAGTACCCTATACTCGCTCACTGGCTGTTTTTTTTGCCGAGCGTTTTCTGGACGTAGTTGTCATTGCCTTACTGAGCCTGTTTGTACTTCAGTTTGAAAACGCCAGCCATAACTACCATTACTTTGTTATTGCCAGCGCCGTTATTGTCGTCAGTTTTATACCACTACTACGACAAACTTTTGTCACTCAATTTGTCAGTACCGTTGCAAAAAAGATTCCCTGGCAAGCTATTCGTGCATTGCTGCAACATTTAATCCATCTACTAACCACCGCCAGAGCACTGTTTGCCTATAAACCCATTTACAGCGGATTAGTGCTTGGCAGTATTGCTTGGCTTATTCAAGGGTTGGCGTTTTACTTTATCCTCACAACCCTTAACATCGATATTACCCTGCAACAAAGCATTGGTATCTACGCCATTAGCTTACTGGCCGGCGCAGTTAGTTTTATTCCCGGCGGCATTGGCACCACCGAAGCGGTAATGACCTTACTGCTTACATTCTTGGGCGCCGATACCGCAACCGCCATTGCCGCTGCACTTATCAGTCGTTTATCCACACTCTGGTTTGCAGTGGGGCTAGGCTTTGGTGCAGCACTTGTATTAAGTTTCAAAAAACAGTTAAAGTTAGAATAAGCAATAAACTAAAAGGCAATAGACTATGCGACTACTTCACACCATGCTCCGCGTTGGTCATCTTGAAAAATCAATTCAGTTTTATACTGAAATACTCGGCATGAAATTATTGCGCCAAAAAGACTACCCCGACGGCAAGTTCACCCTTGCTTTCGTCGGTTACGGCGACGAAAAAGACAACAGTGTGATTGAACTGACTCATAACTGGGACACTGACCGTTATGAAATGGGCAATGCCTTTGGCCATTTAGCGATTGAAGTCGATGATGTGTATGCAGCCTGTGACAAAATAAAACAACAGGGTGGTAACATCATTCGTGAAGCTGGGCCAATGAATGCCGGTACAACGGTTATTGCTTTTGTAAAAGATCCCGATGGTTATGAGATTGAGTTGTTGAATAAAAAAGAGTAAGTATTGCAATTAACACAAGGAGAATATATGAGTGCCAGCCCTGAATTTATAGACTATGTTAAGGAACTGTTTATTCCATTAGGAAACATTACAGACGGCAAATTTTTTGGCGGCTTTGCTTTTAAAAGTGGCTCAAAACAATTCGCAATGATCATGGGGAATACGTTATATTTCTGCGTCAACAATCAAACTCGGCCAAAGTATGAGTCTATCGGGATGGAGCCGTTTAGCTATTCCACAAAGAAAGGTGTCGTCAAAGTAAAAAAATATTTTTCGACTCCAGAGCATCTGTTTGAAGATCAGGAAGAGCTGGTTGAGTGAGCGAATGAAGCGATTAAATCAGCGTACTCAAGCTGAAGTTGTTACTCATACTCCGTATACTTTGCTGCACTTCCCTGACATTTATCGGCTGGGTATTTAGCCGCGTTACGTTTTATTTTTTCCTCTACAACCGCATCAAGGTCAACACCCAGCCGGTCAGCCAAGCGAACTAAATAGATAAACACATCGGCCACTTCGTATTGCACATCATCAAAGGTTTTTGCATCGAGGTTTTCGCTTTGCTCTTCGGTAAGCCATTGAAAATGTTCCATCAATTCGGCCACTTCTACATTCATCGCCATCACCAGATTTTTCGGTGCATGAAAACCTTGCCAGTCTCGCTCTTCGGCAAAATCGCGGAGTTGTTTTTTTAATGCATTCAAATCCATATCATCATCATCCTTCAATTTCCGAGGCTCGTTAATTTTTATCCGTATAAAACAATAAAAACCCGAAACGGGCCTTTATTGTGTCATGCGATGATAGAAGCTTAACGTAAAACGATACTACGACTCACATCACTAATGCGTTTGTTAAGATCAAGTGTTAACCAATCGTTAAACGCTAACATCTGTGTCGTTCCATCGAGATATTCAATGACAATGCGTTCAACCTTTTCTTCAAAATATGACAGCATTTTCACTTTAATGAGTTTGCCTGTACTTTTTACATACCATTCGCCAACAACCGGTGTGTACGAAGTAAACATAAAAATTCTCCCCTGCACTGCATGAATTTTTTGATTTTCGTCATTTCTTGTATCAGTAACAGGTAACTAGTTTACCAAATACTTTTTGTTTGTGGCATATTGACAAGCGAAAACTTTGCAAGATACCCCCATATAATCATTTAATTAAATAGCGTAAATACAAATACTTACATGTAAGCGATCACTTATAGCTGGGGGTTAATTTTACTTGGAAGTTTATAAGGGTAAATCATTAACCTCAACGGAGACGAAGAACACAACCCTCTTTTAAATTTAACGTTGTGTTCTTCGCGCCCGTTGTGGTGCAAATATTGACAAACTATTCGTCCGTCACACAACCTTCAGAGGCATTTTTTACCAGCTTGATGTATTTAAACAACGTACCGCGTGTTGTTTTATAAGCAGGCATAGTCCATTGGCTACGGCGTGCTTCCATTTCGGCTTCATCCACATCTACATCGAGCACTAACTTGTCGGCATCAACCGTAATTACATCACCATTTTTAATTAACGCTATCGGCCCGCCTTCCTGTGCTTCGGGCACCACATGGCCAACAATAAAACCGTGTGAACCACCGGAGAAACGGCCATCAGTTATCATCGCCACATCACTGCCTAAGCCTGCGCCCATAATGGCAGACGTTGGTGTCAGCATTTCAGGCATACCGGGGCCACCTTTGGGGCCTTCGTAGCGGATAACAATCACATCGCCTTTTACAATTTGGCCATCTTCTAAGGCTTTGAGCATTTCTTCTTCCGCATCGTACACTTTGGCTGGGCCGGTAAAAGTTAAACCTTCTTTGCCGGTGATTTTTGCAACCGAACCACCGGGCGCAAGGTTGCCACGCAGAATACGGATATGACCAGATTCTTTAATTGGTTTTTCCAGTGGCATAATAATCTTCTGGCCACCTTTTAAGCTCGGTAAATCTTTTAAGTTTTCTTCAAGGGTTCGGCCAGTAACGGTCATACAGTCACCAATCAATAAACCTTTGTCTAATAGATATTTCATCACCGCAGGAATACCACCAATATCCTGCAAATCTTCCATTACATATTTACCGCTGGGTTTTAAGTCGGCAATAAATGGAACACGATCGCTGGCAGCCTGAATGTCATCAATGGTCAGGTCAATATCAACGGCTCTGGCCATCGCAATTAAATGCAACACGGCATTGGTCGAACCGCCAAGCGTCATTAACATCACTAAGGCATTTTCAAAGGCATCACGCGTCATAATATCGCGTGGGCAAATATTTTGGGCTAACAAGTTTTTAATCGCCGCACCGGCATTTAAACATTCCTGCAACTTACCGGGATCTTCGGCTGGTGTGGACGAACTGTACGGCAGGCTCATACCCATCGCTTCGATAGCCGTGGCCATAGTGTTGGCGGTATACATCCCGCCACAGGCACCCGCACCGGGGCAACTATGGCGCACAATACTTTGACGTTCGTCTTCGGTGATGCGCCCAGCAATATACTCACCGTAGCTCTGAAAGGCCGACACAATATCGAGCGTTTTTTCCTGATAATGCCCCGCACGAATGGTGCCGCCATACACCATTAACGAAGGACGATTCAGTCGTCCCATGGCAATCAGTACACCGGGCATATTTTTATCACAACCGGGAATCGAAATATTAGCGTCATACCACTGCGCGCACATCACGGTTTCTACCGAGTCGGCAATAATCTCACGCGACTGCAACGAATAGCTCATACCATCAGTCCCCATCGAAATACCATCACTCACACCAATGGTGTTAAAACGCATCCCCACCAAACCGGCTGCTTGCACGCCTTCTTTCACCTTGGCCGCCAAATCGTTTAAGTGCATATTGCAGCTATTGCCTTCATACCAGACGCTGGAAATGCCCACTTCGGCTTTATTCATATCCTCTTCAGTTAGGCCGGTGGCATACAACATAGCTTGTGATGCACCCTGAGATTTCTGCTGGGTTATTTTGGCACTGATTTTATTAAGTGGCTGGTCTGGCTTGTTTTTGTCCGACATGGCGGGTTTTCCCTTAAAGTCTCATAAAATATTTTGAAAGGCGAAGTATAAACATTTTACCCTTTGGCTTCATGCATATATTTTAAGGCTTTTTTAAGGGGTCAGAGCCCTTTAAAATATACAAACCCCATTAATAGCACAATTAAAACCAGTAAAATAAAATAAAGTCGAAGATATTTTCGATTAGTAACTCGTTGCCAACCAAAGATCAGGAATAGCCCGGTAAACAGCATGCCTAGGCCAAACAGGTTGAGTAATACGTGATCAATGCTGCCTAACTTTAAAGTGATGGCATATCCTATAAAAACAGCAATGGAGGACAATCCCATATAAACAAATAAGTGGCCATATATAATACGCTGTCCGGCACCCAGCTCTTTTCCTAGGACGTGATTATCCACCAGCCCAAAATAGAGCCACCACAAGGTAGCCATAAGTATAAAACCAACAACGGCGGCAGCAACTGTCAGCGTTGACCAGGGTGTTTCACTTAAATTAGTGGCTAACATAATAACGGATTCACCCAACAGGATAATCGTTAATAAGCCATAACGCTCTGGAAGGTGGTGCGACTTAACCGGTATTGCTTTAAGGGCGCGCCGACTGAGTAGTGGCGTGATGATTTCTATACCAATACCAAGATAAAGCACCAGATAACGGTATGGAGGTTCGAACAACAAGGAGAGTGATGCAACCGTAAGGCCAATCAAAAAACCAGAACACAGCCGTTTGGCTATAGGTGTAGCAGACGGGTTCCTTCTTGCTGCATTCCAGTACATCACCACCAGAGTAAGCCTGATAACCACATAAAATAGCAAATAGCCGTGATAATACTTATCAAAATCAGCATTAAGAAATGATGTCCAGAAGACCACTGCCAACATCGTGAACAATGTTAGTATTCGTTGCGTGGTATCTTCACTATCAAATCGGGTAGCAAATAGCGTGTGCCCGGTCCATGTCCACCAGATTGGAATCATGACCAGAATAAAGGTGACATACTGGTCTATCCCAATATGCTCCCCATGCACCAAAATATGTGTTGCCTTCGATATTGCGTATACAAAGATCAGATCAAATAACAACTCCAGCCAATTTGCTTTTTTTATTATTTCATCGATCATAAAACTTTAGGACTCCGTGGTAAAACCTGCCTTGCTGTGAGCGCCATCACAATAGGGTTTGTTGTTGGAGTGTCCACAGCGACACAGATGGGCTTGCTGCACCCGGTTTACCGTATGACCGGTGCCCGCACAAATTTCCAGATTGCCGTCAACCTGTACCGGGCCATCTTTAAGTGGCTTCACAACGACACGCCCTGCCTGGCTCTCAGGAACCGGCGAATCGACAGCGACGACTTCGCCTGTGGCTACGAACCCAATGTCAACATGTGAACCGTCACAATAAGGTTTGTTTTTTGAAGCACCACAGCGGCACAGGGTCATTTTATGTGACGCACACGGCTCTTCACCCAACTGAAGGCCTGCATTCAGTGCATAAGGTCCATTTTCACGAATATGGAGTGTATTTACCAGCGGTTTACGTTGTGTCTGGCCAGTTTCTTCATAACGGATAGCGCCAGACGGGCAATTATCGGCAATCGCCCGTAGCTCGCCAGAACTGGCATTTTCAGGATGAATCCATTCCCCTTTCACGTCAGGCACAAATACGTCAGGGCGATTAAGCACACAATTGCGTGAGTGAATGCATTTTTCGCCATCAAAGTAGAGGTTGCCGTGTTCAGTTTTATGCGTTTCTATACTCATTATTTTATCTCCTGTATTTCTTGCTTGTAAAACCCGTAACGTGCTTATTACGGGTCTATGCTATATCGAGATCAATTCATACCAGTATCAATCCATCTCGGGCATTTCAATAATAATGAAATGCGCATGCTCATCGGTAACAGAAAATACCAGTTCTGCAGGCCCTGTAATTTCCAGTGAATCACGCTCATTCAAAGTAACCTGCTCTTTGATATCAACACTTCCTTCAAAGTTATTGATATAAGCCTGACGCCCTGCTTGCAGAGTATAACTAACCTGAGCCTGTTTTTCCGTCAATTCGGACACAAACATGTTTACATCTTGGTTGAGGTGTAACGGTACCTGCTCCTGATTGGACGGATTGCCGACAATCTGCAATAGCTTGTTACGCCGATCTTCTGGCTCAAACTTGTGGTTCTCATAACGTACCGGCAGTCCATTTTTTGGCGGAAGAATCCAGATTTGTAGAAAACGTGTCCACTCATCCTGCTGATTCAGCTCCGAATGCCAAACACCGGCACCGGCTGTCACTGTCTGTACATGGCCACGCTCCAGAGTATCTTCCACATCAGTTGCACTGTCCCAATGCGTCAATTTGCCTTTCACCACATAGCTGACAATTTCCATTTCCTGATGTGGATGCTTGCCAAAACCTTCATGCGGTTTTACATCGTCATCATTGAGCACACGCAATACACCAAAACGTACATTATCTGGATTGTGATAATTAGCAAATGAAAAATGAAAATAAGTGTTCGCTGGATGAAGCCTACTAGCGGGCAGGTAATGCAGATCCTCAGAGCCAATTTTTCGATAGTGCTGTTGCATAACTTACTCCTTGGTTGATTTAATGGAGTGTCTATGATAATTATTTAACTTGGAGTAATAAATATGACTTTATGTAAATGATAGTTACGATAAATGCAACAATATAACTTAATCGCCCTACACAGTTTTATGGCCGTGGTTGAGGCCGGCAGCTTCAAACATGCTGCTGAAAAGCTTGATGCGAGCACCGCCGCCGTTAGCCGACGAGTATCGGCTCTGGAAAATGCACTCGGCATAAAACTGCTGAATCGAACCACCCGACAGATTGATCTAACTGATGCGGGAAAACAATTCTATGATGATCTACAGAATATTTTTTGCTCATTGGATGAAGCCGAAGAACGGCTACTGCAGGATAATAAAACGGTTAAAGGGCACTTACGTATCGCTGCTCCGTTAAGTTTTGGAACAATGTGTCTTGCACCGGTACTGCCTGATTTTATGAAACGCTACCCGGAGCTTCAAGTGCAACTGCAACTTGAAGATCGCCTTATAGACATCGTGTCTGAAGGGATCGACATCGCAATCAGAATCGGGATAGCCGAAGATTCTTCACTCGTGGCAAGCTGTATTGCATCTATTCCTAGAGTCTTTTGTGCTTCGCCAGCCTATTTAGAACAGCATGGTAAACCTGAAAGCCCGTCAGATCTGGCTACCCACAACTGCCTGCATTACAACCACATAAGCATGAAAGAGGAATGGAGTTACTTGAAAGCAGAAAAAATGCACAAACTTGATGTCACCGGAACCCTCTCCACAAACAATGGCGAAGTATTAAGAGATGCCGCCATAGGAGGTATTGGTATCACCTTGCTACCCACATTTATTGTTGCTAATGCGCTACAAACAGGCACCCTTAAATCTATTTTAACGCAATATTGCCCAAAACCATTTGAACTGTACGCAGTAAGGCCATCCCGCCAATTCACCCCCGTCAGGATAAAACGACTGATAGGCTATCTTAAGGAAGTATTTGAAAATGATGCTGCTCTTAGCTAACTAACGGGTAACCACAAATAATAAAGGGCTATGTCCGGCTCAACATCCCTTAGAAAATATGTTTTTTATAGGGATGTGACTCACTCTACAAATAACACTTCACCTATGCGCAAGCCGTGCCGATATGCTAATGTTAAAGGTGTATATTCATTGTTGTATCATTTTTAAAATCAATAAGTTAACGCAAACTATTTATAAACCAGTTTAAGGATCTTTGGCACAATTCCTGAATGATCAATAAGATGCAGCATAAAACACTCAAAATTAACCCAATATTGCCGCTTCCTGACGCACGGCCTAGTGCGCTATTTTTTACTGTTTTAAGCCTTTTGGCTTTGATGGTTCTTTCTGCACCGGCTTTTGCTTATTCTGACGCGCAGAAAATCCTCACTCAACGTTACCAATACGAAGCCGCGCAACGGGCTTTACGCCTTGGGCACAATAAAACGTATCGCCGTTTAGAACAGAAGCTTCGGGCTTACCCGTTGCATTCGTATTTGAAGCTCAATGAGTATACACGCGGCCTGCGCCACCTGCCCACGAGCAAGATTAAGGACTTTATCAATGAAAATGCCGGCACGCCCGTTTCCATCCGGTTACGTCACCGCTGGCTTAACAGTTTAGCGCGCCGCGGTCGCTGGCAGATATTCATTAATAACTACTACCCAAATAATGACCGCCGTATGCAATGCTATTTTGCCACTGCACTGCTCAAGACGAAACAAACGAGTAGCGCTTATGCCGTGCTTGAAGGGCTCTGGCTAACCAAGAAATCCTTACCTAAACAATGTGATTCGCCGATTCGCCAATGGTACAAATCGGGACAGCTCAGCAAGGCGCTTATCTGGCAACGTATTCACCTCACGATGCGTGGAGGACGTGCGCGACTGGCGCGCTATCTGGCACGTCATTATTTACCTAAAAATGAACGATTCTGGGTGAAGATGTGGTCGAAAATTCGCCGTAATCCTGAATACATTATTAAAGCCCACGCCTATTTTCCTGAGAAAGCGCGCCCTGAAATGCTACGTTGGATGATAGCCGATGGCTTGGCACGTATGGCACGAAAAGATCCTCCGCAAGCCGCTAAGCTTTGGCAAAAGCTCAAACCCGTTTACAATTTTACAGCGGATGAACGTGAGCGTATTTTGCGACGTCTCTCCATTGCGTTGCTCAAAGAAAACACCGATGAAGCGCGCGGCTGGATTGTAAAACTGGATGTTGACTTGGTCGATGACAAACTCAGCAGCTGGCATGTGATGACCGCGGTTCGCGATCAGGACTGGGCGTCTGCACTCGACTGGATTAACCGGCTGTCACCTGAATTGCAGCAAAAACCAAAATGGTTCTACTGGCGAGCCCGTGCACTGGAAGCCGTTGGCGAGCTGGATGAGGCACGCAGTTATTATCTGGTCAACACCGACTCACGTAACTACTATGGCTTCTTAGCGGCCGATCGCATTGGCCAAGTCTACCGACTCAGCCATCGACCGGTTAATTTCAGCACCAAAGCAATGGACAAACTTGAACAAATTCCGGCCATTCTTCGCGCACGAGAATTGCTGGCACTAAAACGTGCCGCCGATGCACGCCGTGAATGGAACTATGCGGTTGCCCGAATGAGCTACCCACAAATGTTAACCGCTGCCAGACTGGCCTCTGAATGGCAATGGCCTGACCGAGCCATTCAAACGCTTGCGCAAGCCAAATACTGGGATGATCTGGAACTGCGCTTCCCACTTACCCACCAAGCACTGGTGATTAACCAAGCGCAAAAACAAAACATTAATCCCGCTTGGGCCTTTGCGGTAATACGCCAAGAAAGTGCCTTTACACCTGACGCAAAATCCCACGCCGGCGCCTTAGGCTTAATGCAACTGATGCCAAGAACAGCTCGACAAGTTGCTCGCCGACTACGTTTGCGTATGCGCAGCACACAAAAAGCCTTGCTCAATATCAATACCAATGTGCGCCTTGGTGTTAGTTATTTAAAACGCGTTGCAGACCGCTACAACGGCCACCCTGTGTTAGCAACCGCAGCTTATAATGCAGGTACTTCCCGCGTAAAATCGTGGTTACCTGAGGTGGGGACAAGCTTACCCGCCGACCTGTGGGTTGAAATGGTGCCCTTTAATGAAACCCGTAAGTATCTTAAGCGAGTACTTACTTACACTGTAATCTATGAAAAACGCCTTGGCCTGCCTTCATCCACGCTACTCGAACGGATGCAACCCATTGCACGCGAGCTGACGATTGCTAAACAACGCGCCAGTAAAGTCCCAGCCTCTTAAGCCGACCAATTCACATAACCCGACATCACTGGCAATTATTACACCAATATCACGTCTGGCTCACAAAAATAAATTTAATTTTTCGGGAATTTGGCCGATACTTAATGTACTAACATGGTACACCATCGAGGTTTTAGCTGAATGCTGTCAGATTAAACTAGGCAGTTTTAAACCGAACAATTCCAAACCGGTCAGCTTCAAATCGCCACCACCCATCTCATCATTTGGAGGTCATAATGATGTTATTTGTAGTAATCGGAATTTCTGTCAGCGCCGTCATGGGCTACATCTTTTTTAAGCTTGGTTTTCACCTTGGTAACCAAATGAGTCAGACTCAACACATTCGTGACCACCTTGAACAAACACGCCCACAACGCCAAACAATGAACCCACAGCAATTAGGCTAAACAAATTCCAGTAACAAGGATGTATTCCACACTCGGTTTCATTAGAGAGTGTGTATCGTCACCACATTTTTCGTGTCTTGTTTTTCTCTTCATCCATTTTAGTCCCCATTAAACGTTCCCATAATTGAATACCGGCATAGCGTTCAACCTCGTCGGTGGAAACCTGAAATTCTTTTAACGATTTAGACGTGTCTTCATTAGGAATAATGAACGACCACATGGTTAATCTGCCACGATTGTTTTCTGTTAGTACCGATTTAAAATAAGCATGCGGGATTGGAATAGACACACCATTATCATCTTCCGTACCAATACTCTGGACAGGCTTAACAAAGTCAAAGATAGGGCCACTGATAGCATAGGTCTCAAATATTTCATCTTTGGCATCGAGTCGCCGGACTTCAGCTTCGAGATCCTTCCAGATTTTGCCATTAAAACCCGGTAACTGGGGCGACATATTCGACAGTAAAAATGTTTCGCTGTTTTGTAACTTTGTTTCAACTTTGTCTGCGCTGGCAACAAGGTGGCCACGATCAAAGCCGGAGCCCTTGTAATCCACTAGGTCAGCACGAAACATTTCAGGTATTCTAAAGTCTGGGCGAAAATTATTAACCCGTTTCACTTCGTCAGGGTCAATGTACTTTCTGTCTGGGCTCATAATTTCAAGTGCCCACTTTGCTTGCCGGAAATAGTAGGAATAACCAACAAGATAATATCGATTAAATAAAACCTGATCGGCTGCGGGAATACCGTAACGCGTTTCACGTCTTAAACTGGGAATTTCGGCCATGCGCTGTTCGTCCTTATTTGTCGGTGTTGTCGGCTAAACCGCCAAGTTTTACTTTAACAAAATACCTTGGCAGTAAAAGGTAAGAGTTCACAGCCAATAAGTGGAAAATGACCGCTAGTACAACACACCCCTCTAAAAAATACTGAGCCAACGTTAAAATTTGCTATCAAGCTTCCGTAAAATTGCCATTTTATTGAGGCATACTCAGGAAAAAAGCTGAATAATTGAGCATTTCTCGGCACGAAAACATTAAAATCAATAAGTTACATCAGCATCATGATAATTTACTTGAATTAAAGCATTTAATTGTCTAATATTATTTGCGTGACAACACTTAAAACAAGAAGTGGGAGTAAGACAATGAAAGATGAGCTACCAACCTACGAAGTCGAAGAAATTAGTTTAGAAGAAGCGATTGAAATTCTCGCTAGCGGTTCAAACCAAGCATAATAATAAAATGAAACCTCCTTGTTTTCCTTCTCTCCCCTGATTATGGAAAGCTTAAAACTTAAAAAGCCTGACTTTTGTCAGGCTTCTTTTTATCTGCAATTCGTTTTTGAGGTTAACTGTCTATTTAGCGTTTACCCATTAACAATGAAATAAGTTGGTCTTCCAGCAAAATTCTATCGGCCAGCACTTCGCCAAGCTGTGATAAGTCATCGGCCAGCTCACTTAGATTATTACACTGATCAGAACAATCATATTTTTCATTAAAGGCCAGAATAACTTTGGTCATATCTGCGATTTGCGGGTACACATTAGCCGCAGTATCTTTAATGTCGGTACGCCGCTCGGTGCCTTCATCAATAAAACGATAAAGCTGAAAATGCGCACTGGCCGTGTAGTCAACAATGGCCTCGCAGAACTCTTGTAACATCAACTGGCTTTCGCGATCCGGTGTAAACGGACGCATCTCGGCTAATTGATTAAAAAGCGTCAGCGTTTCTTTGCGCGTTTCTAATAATGTGTGTAGTTGTGATTGTGATTCACTACGACGTTCTTGACTTGCTTCGACCGTGCCCAACGTGTATCCCCTTAAAATTCAATGCACTAGATATTATTTTCCCTAACTATGCCCTGAATATAGCGGCTCTAGCAAGTACTTTTTGCATCAAATTTGCAGCTTATTTACTGTGCAATTTCCACTTGAACAGCATGCCAGCCTTTCGGTCCTTCTTCTGCTTCGTAAGTAACGCTTTGGCCTTCTTTTAAACTTTTGTAACCTTCTGATTTAATAGTAGAAAAATGCACAAAAATGTCCATTTCGCCTTCATCGGGGGAAATAAAACCAAATCCTTTGCTGTTATTAAACCATTTAACTTTTCCCGAAATCATCACACTATAACCTTCTTATATTTTATTTTTGAGTTTTAGAATTACTGAATTAAAAAGTATACCGTTTATAAAAGATGAAAAAGCTAACCTGTTCACACTTTAAATTGTCCGTATAAAACAAGGGGATATAGAAATATTGATCACTTCCGCCCTGAATCCGGTAGAAATTGAGATATAATATAAAAATCAACTCAACTCATATCCGTAACATCCAACATAAGACTTAAACACAATGAAACGCCCTGAATTACTCTTACCGGCCGGTACACTTAAAAATTTAACCTACGCTTTCGCCTATGGTGCCGATGCGGTCTATGCCGGCCAGCCGCGCTATAGTTTACGGGTTCGAAATAATGACTTTCAGTTAGACAATCTGGCCAAAGGGATCCAACACGCACACGATTTAAACAAAAAATTCTTTGTCGCAAGCAATTTAATGCCGCATAACAGCAAAATTAAAACCTATATGAAAGACATGGAGCCGGTCATTGCACTGCAACCCGACGCACTCATTATGGCCGACCCAGGTTTAATTATGATGGTGCGCGAACGCTGGCCAGACGTGTCTGTACACTTGTCGGTGCAAGCAAATACAGTAAACTATGCTGCCGTGAAGTTCTGGCAGTCACTGGGTTTGGAACGAATTATTTTATCGCGCGAGCTTTCTCTGGGGGAAATTGAAGAAATCCGCCAGCAATGCCCCGATATCGAACTGGAAGTGTTTGTTCACGGAGCCTTGTGCATTGCCTATTCGGGCCGTTGCCTGCTATCGGGGTATTTTAATCACCGCGATCCAAACCAAGGCACCTGCACTAACGCCTGCCGCTGGGAATACGATGTACAACCCGCGGAAGAAAATATTATGGGCGATATACAGAAAAAATCCCCCGAAAAAATACAGTTCGACGCAATGGCAGCGATTAAAAACCCGCCCGATGCCTTTGCCGAAAAAGAACCGCGTCACCCGTTAGCCAATAACGTTTATGTGATTGAAGAAAAGAACCGCCCCAGCGAATATATGCCGGTGATGGAAGATGAGCACGGCACTTATATTATGAATTCCAAAGATTTGCGCGCCATTCAACATATCGAAACCCTCACCAAAATGGGCATCAATTCCTTTAAAATTGAAGGCCGGACTAAATCACACTACTACGTTGCACGCACCGCTCAACTTTACACTCAGGCAATCGACGATGCCGTCGCCGGGCGTGAGTTTGACGCCCGCCTGTATGGCAAACTCGAAAATTTATCCAACCGTGGCTACACCGAAGGCTTTTATCAACGTCACCCTAATCAGGACTATCAGAATTACCTTACCGGCGTTTCCAAATCAGTACAGCAACAGTTTGTTGGCGAAATAACCGGCTATGATGAAGAGCGCCAGATGGCGGAAGTGGACATTAAAAATAAACTCTGCGTGGGAGACAGTATTGAAGTAGTTGCGCCGCACGGTAATGTTTCGATGATACTCGGTAAAATGGAAACGTTAGACGGTGAACCAATAGAACAGGCATTGGGCAGTGGCTATCAGGTACGTTTTGCCCTACCAAAAGCCGATTACCAGCGCGGCTTAATTGCCAAGAACCTCTAAAGCTATATCCTGAAAGAGCATTGAATTTAAAGTTTAGTTTTTATCGCAACCTGCCGCTATAGTTATAGTGGGGGAATACCCCATTTTTAAATAACGACAGCAGAAAAGGATAATAAGTCACTCCATGTCGACATCTGAAAAACGTTTTTCCAATGACCTTTATCTTGCCATCGATCAGGGCGGCCATGCCAGCCGCGCTATCGTCTTTAACAATACAGGCGAAATTATTGCACAGGCACACAGAAATTTAGCCATACAGCGTTTCAATGATAATTTTGTTGAACACGACCCGCAAGAATTACTGCTTTCCATAAACGAAGCCGTCGAAAAGGTCATTAAACAACTTGGTGATAAAGCAAAAACCATTGCAGTGGCGGGTTTAGCTACACAACGTTCCAATGTCGTGTGCTGGAATAAAATAACAGGCGAAGCATTATCACCCGTAATAAGTTGGCAGGATGTGCGTGAGCACCAGTGGTTAAAATCGCTGAAATCGCAGGCACAAACAATTCATCACAGAACCGGCTTATTTTTAAGCCCGCATTATGGAGCCAGCAAACTACGCTGGTGTCTGCAAAATATTGAAGCCGTACAAAAAGCAAAACAGAAGAATGAACTTATGATGGGGCCAATGGCCAGTTTTATTCTCTACCACCTTGCAGAAGAACAGCCACTGGTTGCCGACCCAAGCAATGCGTCACGCACCCAGCTTTGGGATTTAATAAAAAAAGACTGGCATCCTGAACTGCTAGCACTTTTTGATATTGATGCCGAGCTGTTACCCAACTGCGTACCGTCCAATCATTCTTTCGGTACATTAAAAGTATCGGGGTTATCCATTCCTATTCAACTCTGCATGGGTGACCAGTCGGCTGCGATGTATGCATACGGAACAGTCCAGCCAGACACCGCCTATGTTAATACTGGTACCGGTGCCTTCGTCTCTCGCCCCTCTGGTTATGCAATGTTATATGGACGACGTTTACTCACCAGTGTTATCTACCAGAACAAAAATCAAAGCCACTATGTTTTAGAAGGAACCATTAACGGCGCAGGCTCAGCGATTGATTTTGTGAGTAAAGAATTAAAATTAGATAATGTGCTCGATAACTTGGGCGAGTGGTTGCACACCACCCGCAATGGACATGACAACGACTTTAAACAACTTTATTTAAATGGCATTTCCGGCCTAGGTGCGCCGTTTTGGGTCGCCGACTTCCAAAGCCGGTTTGTACATGAAAGTAATGACAAAGATAAAATTGTTGCCGTTGTTGAAAGTATTATTTTTCTTATTCGAGAAAACATAAACGAAATGCAAAAGCTCGCCTCACCCCCGGAGCAAATACAAATCACCGGCGGGCTCACCATTCAAGATGAAATCTGCCAACGATTAGCCGACTTAACTGAACTCGCTGTTTATCGCCCAGTGGAATGTGAAGCGACTGCAAGAGGACTTGCCTATAAACTAGCAGGCGAACCTAAAATATGGCCTGAAAAAGAAGTGGGGGAATGGTTTAAACCCAAAATAAATACCGGCTTACAAGCTCGGTATAAAGAGTGGAATACTGCTTTACTTAAAGCCTTACGAGATTAGATTAGACTAAACAAGGTGTATCTCTCGTGTTGACTTTCTTTTGCCTAGTTTATTACCCGACAAGCTAGCCTCTATTTTACCCATAACCTCTTCAGCCGTTGCACGATAGCTAGTGAGCTTACCCCCATAGAGTGTGAGCAGGTTTTTTGCCGAACAATGCAATAAGGTGTCACGCGGCCGTGAAAAAATAGAGGTTTCCAACTTTGGCAACACACGTACTCCGGCAAAAGTTTCAACAACATTCACTGACTGCTGTGGCATATAATAAGTATAGATCTCTTTTAAATATTCAACTTCAGCTTCAGTTGCCACTACCTTCGCGGGGTCACCGCTATAAACTTTTTCGGTTGTGCCAACCAGTGTTTTATTTTTCCAAGGCATAATAAAAACAGCACGCTTATCCTGTGGTGCTTCGACATAGATAACCCCTTCCGGTGCAGGTGCATCAATCACGATATGCGTGCCTTGCACTAAATCACAATCCATTTTTATAACATCGGTACCCGTTACTTTCATAAGCACATCGTTCACCCATGGCCCCGCTACGTTCACAACAAACTTTGCGCTTATCGTATTGTTTGCAGACTGTGTTTTTTTTACTTTAATAATGTAACAACCCTCTTTAAAATCGATTTGGGTTACTTCTGCGGGGCAATATAATGTTGCGCCCAACGATTGTGCCGAATGCATAACAGCCTCAGTCAACAGCCGATCATCCGTTTGTGCGTCATAATATTGATACACGGTTTTCAAATCTTTACCCAACAAACCTTTAATAGGCAACACTTTATTGTTGGAAATATTAATCCGTTTAAACCGCGTGTATTTTTTAAAGCTACCCAGTATTCGGTATAAAAATAGCCCAATTCCAATCTGCCATGCCTTACGAGTGGTTTGTGTATAAATTGGAATATAAAAAGAAATCGGCTTAACCAAGCCCGGTGCTAGTTTGATTAGCCGCTCCCGTTCCAGCAAAGATTTTCTGACTAGTCTAAACTGGCCAGACTCAAGATAACGTAAACCACCGTGAATGAGTTTGCTCGACTTGCTTGAAGTGGCCGAGGCAATCGCCGTTTTTTCAAAAACAGCTACCGTATAGCCTGCTGCCGCAGCTGCTTGTGCCACACCAACGCCCTGAATACCACCACCAATAATGGCAATATCATAGTCTGTTATATTGCTATTATTGATACTTGGCATTTACATTCGTGACCATTCATTTTTGATTCCCTGTAACATACCTTTTATATTAAAAGTTTCAACAAAACTAACACCCTGCTGTAATACGGCAATTGCTTTCTCTGGTTCTATACATTCATACGTTATAATTTTACTGTTTAACAAATTTAGCTGCCCTTTATCAGGAAGGCTTGCGATATCACAAAAAAAATACTCTGGGTTGAGCCTCTCCAGCCTTGTATACTCTGTTGTTATGGCGGCGTTCCATTCGTCTAATATAGCTCCAACCGGTATAGCTCCAACCGGTACAGCACCAAAGGGCAAAGATTTTTTCTCTCTAATTAATTCAAGAATATCGAATGAAAAAGAAATGATGACGCACTGACTTATTATTGGCCGAAGACAATTTTCAATAACACCAAGCACAACATCATCACCAAATTCATCAATACTAATACGCTTTAATTCTACAAATAAAGTGACTTCAGGATAAGCTGAAAATAGCGCAACCACCTCATCCAGAGTTGCAATTTTTTCTCCGAAATATTTATCTTTAAATCTATCCGGTGAATAACTAGAAAAGCTGCGTAGTGTTTGCAGTGAATAATCGTGTATTGAATCTGGCTGATGGCACAAACGCTGTAAATCCCTGTCATGAAAAACCACTGCCTGTTTATCGGCGCTTAACTGAATATCTATTTCAATGTATTTGGCACCTTCATCCAATGCAGCCTGAATCGCAAGCAAGGTGTTTTCAGGGAAACTCTGCGAGTATCCCCGATGCGCCACCAGATAATCTTGCGGTTTTTTGCTTTTGTCTATGAACAATGCCAAGCCTTTATTAATTTATTCGATTAATAGATTTAAGTTTTGTATTTTCATCCATGACGAGCTTAAACATTCCCTGAACACCCGCCGCCGTTATAAAAGGCCGTAGTATATTGGCAGGGAACTGAACACGTTGCCCATCATGGCTTGTTGCTATCACACTATTTATATTTTGAGCATAATAATGTTCAAATTCTGCTGAGGTAATATTCAGATGAATATAGAAAATACTGTCCATATTGCGCTGCACCATAATTCAAGTATAGGATCTATCCGTTAATCTGCCATTGATTTATTGATACCCATACTATTTATCAGTTTAGTTGTTTTAAAATTTTAGTTATACTTATGTTTTTTGCTACTTGTTTGGAAATTATATTATGAAATCATTATTACCGTCTCTGCGCGTTATTGGCGTATCACTTGCAATCTCTATTATTATTGGCACCCTCGGCTACTTTGTACTGGGCGCAATGAATACCAGTATTGAAAATGCCGCACGTTATCAAACCTATATTTTAATGGCTGGGGCCTTGCTCGGCGCACTTACAGTCCAAATTATCCACATATTCAACAACCGTCCAACTGAAGTTGTGAGTCTGTTTATTGGCAACCTGCCTTTTCGTGCATCAAACCAGCAACTGCGTCAGGTTTTCTCAAAACATGGCACCGTGCATAACCTTCGCCTGATGACCGATAAAGTCACCCGCAAACCACGTGGTTTTGGCTTTGTTGAAATGGATAAGCACCAAGCGAAAATTGCAGTTAAAGAACTTAATGGCTATGAATTTATGGGGCGTGAATTAAAAGTGAATTATGCCAATGAAAGCAAATACTAACTACATTCATTTTTAGCAATAAAGGAAGGGCTTTTAAAGCCCTTTTTTGTTGTTCTATCTAGCTGTGTATTAATTATTGGCAGGAAAAATAGATTAAATGTTCATTATCAACCGAAACCGTTTTACCTAAACTGATAAAACCGGAACCCGACAAAGGGTATTCTTCATTTTGGATAAAAACTTCTTGGCCACCCTGCGTTTTAATAAAACTGCCATTGGTGCTTTGGTCTACCACCACAAATTTACCTTTACGATAAACCAGCTTGGCATGATGCCGAGATACACAGTCAGCATCAACAATGATGTTACTGCCCTTGCTGCGACCGAACATTAAATCATTACTGCGGGATGATACTTCGGTAATACGTTCACGGTACGTTAAATATAAATGCTGGCCACGGGTAAATAATGACTTAATGCGTGATTCACTCATATTTTGGGTTAGAGTCGTGCGATCTAGATCATCAACAGAATCGGCATCATGTATTTTAACAACTTGTGATGAATCACTGCGTGCATTTTCCAGAAGTTCTATAAACGATGATTCCCGACGTAAGATTAAATTACCAAATTCATTCAACAATTGTTCATTGATGGCTTCTGATTTTATCGAGTATTGCTGACTACCAATTGATGTGTAGTTATCAATAATAACGTAAACACGATTTTCTTGAAAATTGGACTTAAAATAAATCCGAACAGGTATCATGCCTTGTAGCTCAAGATTGCGAGTTGACTGCTCAGCAATTAAACAACCGGCATTTTTTATTGTGCGAATATATTCTTGGCTAGATTGTGACGAATCCAGTGATAAAGAAATATTATCTTTACACTCTAATTTAAGCAGGAAACCAACCACATCATCGTCATAACTGCTACGCACATGGATTTCATAATTTTTTTGTTCTAAACCATCAATGCGTAGCTCATCATTAAATTGATAATCAACGGGAATAACGGGCTTAACTAAATGCAGTTGATCAAGCAACTCATGCATATAATCGTATACATTCCGCAGGCTGTCGATAACTCGGCTACGCTGCAACTCGAGTAACGATTCCGGTGTTTCCGAATGCGCATCTTCTTTGTGTAAAATCGATTGTGCTTGTAGCTTTAATTCTGTTAGCACGCCCATTAGTTTCTATCTCTCCTTCAATTATCAGCTATTTATACATAACCTGAGTAAGGTACTACCTTACAATTTTAAAACATCAAGTTCAATTCCTAATATTTTATTTATATCGCTTGCAGCAAGACTGGCTTCATTCGTCACCACAGCCACATTCTCGAAGTCAGTGCGCAAATAACGTTCGGCCACAGCCCGCAAGTCATTAGCCGTTACCGATAAGACACGTTGCCGAAAAGCCTGCCGTATCTCCGGCGTCCGCCCAAATAGTTGACTTTGGAAAGCATCTTTTGCCTCACCCGCCGGTGAACCTGGTTTATCTAGGCTACCAATAACCCCTAAAATGGCCTCTTCTAGCAAACGTGGTTCATGCTTCCCTGATACAACCCAATCAATGGCTTGAGTAAAATCCTGTAACGTTTCAACTAAGCGCGGATCACGATAGGAATAGAACCGAAAAGCAGCCATTTCGGTATCATAGCTGGCACCACCACCATAAGCGCCACCCTTTTCACGAATACGTGTATGCAGGAAGCCATTGCGCATAAAAACGGCTAACACCGTTAAAGCGGCCGAATCAGTATGTGTCAGCGTAACACCCGGGTACGCCTTGGCACAAAAGTTGACCTGCGTATTAGTAAGCCAAGCCTGTTGAACAGGGGAAACATCTTCAGGCAAATCAAATACACTCATCTTTTTTGTGCTCGTGTTTGTCGACCAAGGCTTAAGCATATTGTCCTGGCAGGCCGCAAGCTGTTCATTTTCTGCTATCAAAAGAAACTCACGGGGAGCCTGTAAGATATTCCGATGTAAGTCAGAAAAACACTCGCTGAATTTCTCCAGCTCAATTTTGTCTGCCAAACGATCATCCAATTCTTTTAAGTCTTGAATGCTTTCCAAACCGCGAAGTGAGTGTGCTAATTTTGCGGCTTTGCTCACACCGGCAGAAGCGGCCAGCATTGCAAGGCTGTGCCCATTACCCGTTACACTTTGTTCCGCGCGAACCCTTTTTTGCGAAATTAATTCACGAATGCGGTCATGCTCATCAAAACGAACCGACTCAAACGTAGCTTGCAGCAATTCACTTAAGGCCGGCTGGTTGCGTAATAACGCTTTACCCGATAAAACGAAATAACCGGATAAGGCATTCGCATCATCCACTGTGCCGCGAATCGTATGGAAAGAATTAATTCCACCTGTAACGCTGTACTGCCAGTTTTGTACCGCAAGATAGTCTTTATCAGCAACACCTAGACGCGGCAGAGAACTTGAAAAGTGAGGCAAGTAGGACAAAGTTTGTTGTTCCATTTCAGGTAACGCACAAATAACCTGTTGATACACCAAACCATTCGTGGGCTGCGAATAAAGCGAGACGGATGTTTGTCCAACGTCAACCTTCTTCCCTTTGGCAATCGACATTTCTAATGGCACATCCTGCAATGTCACTTTTGGCAAAATTTCAATATCATCTTCACTGGCTTGTCTTTTTTCCAATGCCTTTGCCTGTGAAATTATTTTCTGTTTTTCATCACTGTTAAGCAAGGCATTAATGGCCGCTAACTTTGATTTTTCAAATACTTCTTTACGCTGGTTTAACGTTGCATCCGGCTTCATCGTTAAACGTACACGATGTAAATTATTTATTAAATTTGTTTTAACTAATTCTTTTACATACTCCGGATCCTGAATTTTTTTACGCAAGGATTCGATAACCGGATCAAGATTAAGCAATTCAGCTGGGTCACCACGATGCATGGCGCAAGACAAGCCTTCTAATATAATCGACAAGCCGTAAGGGTAACCATCACCGCTCACTTCACGTTGGCCAAGTTCTAATTGGTGTAACACCGCTTCAACATTTTCTAATAGCACACCCTTGTCTGCAATGTCTTTAAACACATCTAAAATTAAATCTTCGATTTTTTTCGCATCGTCCGCTTTGCAACCTTCAAGTCCGCACATAAAAGTGATTTCATAATTGGAATCATCCAAGCCACATAATGATGATGGAGCAACACCCAGCTCGGTGGTTTCCAATGCTTTGCGTAAGGGGGATGCGCTGTTATCCAGCAAAATACTGGATAATAAATGTGCGCTCAATAAGCCTTCCAAATCCGTGTTATAACCTAACAACCAAGCCATCACAACATGTGATTTTGTTTCTAACGATTCATCGCTGTCAATGCCATAATATTCTTCAACAACCAGCGGTGCATGGTAGCGTTTTTCATCTTCCACTTTTATTGTTTTATCTAGGGCATCAAAATTTTGCAGCACATTTTTATCAAATATTTTATGGTATTCATTCGCTGCAATATCACCATAGGTCATAAACACGGCATTAGATGGATGATAATGCGTTTTATAAAAGTCACACAGCTGCTGATAAGATAGGTCAGTAATAAATTCCGGATCACCACCACTGTTATAATGGTAGGTTGTGCTGGGGTAGATATATTTATATAACGCTTCCCATACTTGGCTCACTGGCGAGCTCAACGCGCCTTTCATTTCATTAAACACCACTCCTTTATATAGGAGCTCAGACTCAGCGTTGTCCATTTCGGCAAATTCTAGGCGATGGCCTTCCTGTGCAAAGTCCAGTTCGTCCAAACGCGAAAAGAAAACGGCATCCAGATAAACATCCAGTAGATTAAAAAAGTCTTTACGATTCTGGCTGGCAAAAGGATAGGCCGTCCAGTCGCTACTAGTAAAGGCATTCATAAAAGTATTCAGTGAACGGCGAATCATCATAAAAAACGGATCACGTACTGGATATTTTTTACTACCACACAATGCGGTGTGCTCCAACATATGGGCAACACCAGTCGAATCCATCGGCACCGTTCTTAAAGCAACAAGAAAAACATTTTCGTTGTTATCGGCTGCCAGATGATAATGAGTAGCACCTGTTTTAATATGTCGGTATTCTTCAATGGTTAAATTTAATGAATTGATCGGTTCACTACGAACCCATTCAAAAGAGGAGTGAAGCACTTCAGGTGCAGTAACTTGTTTTTGCATATATTTAATGTCTACTTAACGAACTTTGAAATATCGGGTATAGAATGCCCATAAGAAACAATCTTACCTTCGGGGTTAATCAGCACCAGAGTAGGCGTAACAATCGAATGATAGGCTTCCGCTGCGTCCAGATTATCTAGGCGATTACTTAATATAAGATATTCTATCTTATTATCCTTAACATATTCGGCTACATCATCATCATACTCCGCACCAATATTAATTGCGGCGAGAATAAGTCCTTTATCGTTGTATTTTTTGTGCAGCGCATTAAGCGCTTTCACCTCAGCATAACAATACACACATTCTACCGCCCAGAAAACAAGCAGCACATGCCTTTTCTTGCGTAAAGACGCTAAAGTATAAGTCTTTCCCGCCAATGATTTTAACTTAAATTCAGGCGCGGTTTGTCCTACTTTATAACCAATATTTCTCCCCTCTTCTGCCTGAACTGAAGCAGCTAAAGCTAAAAATAATATCGCTACAAGCGATAAGGGTTTAAAACCTAAATACTTAAATATACGCAACTTTACCGCCTCTTTAATCTGAATCCTTAAGCTTACCACACTATTTTATATTTATCGTAACAGACAAATTTGCTAGTATAGCGCCTTGCCAAATTACAAAATTTAAGGCCGTGCAATGATTATTGTCATTTCCCCTGCTAAAACAGTTGATTTTGAAACACCGCCACAAACATCAAAATTTACCAACCCTGATTTTCTAAATGAGTCGAATAAACTTATTCGAGAAATGCGCCATTATTCCCATAATGACATAAAAAAATTAATGACTGTCAGTGATAAAATCGCCGAGTTAAACGTTGAACGCTTTAAAAAATTTAAAACACCCTTTACACCGAAAAATGCTAAACAAGCGGTGTTTGCCTTTAAAGGAGATGTTTATACCGGCCTGAATATTAAAGATTTTAATGCTAAAGATCTGGACTTTGCACAAAAACATTTACGGATATTGTCTGGGCTGTATGGTTTATTACGGCCACTGGATTTAATGCAAGCCTACCGGCTAGAAATGGGCTTAAAACTCCCTATAAAAAAAGCAAAGAACTTATATGAATTTTGGGATAACCAAGTTACTGAAAAAATCAATAGTGAATTCAAAAAGCAAAAAGAAAACACCTTAATAAATCTGGCATCTAACGAGTACTTTAAAGTAATAAAAAAGAAGAACCTTGATGGCACAATTATTACTCCCTCTTTTAAAGAAGCGCGTGGCGATGAATTCAAGATGATTGGTATTTATGCAAAAAGAGCTCGCGGATTAATGAGCCGCTATATCATAAAAAATAAAATAAAAGATCCTGAAGAACTAAAAGTATTTAATTTAAACGGCTATAAATTTAACAAAAAATTATCCACTGCAACAAACTGGACATTTACCCGAAAACAATGACTTCCTCTAATTTATTCAACATAAACCTAGATGACTTTGATGAAAAAGTCATTCGAACTTCTCATACAACACCGGTTATGGTTGATTTCTGGGCTGACTGGTGCGGTCCGTGTATTGTTATCGCCCCGATCCTTGAAAAAATTATTAGTGACTATAATGGTACAATCCAATTAGCCAAACTGGAAGTTGATGAAGACGATAATATGAAGTTGGCGGGGAAATACCAAGTACGCGGCTTTCCAACCATTATACTTTTTGAGAACGGAATGGAGGTAGAACGCTTTAGCAGTGCACAAAGTTATTCTTATATTGACCAGTTTATTCAGCAGCACAGCGCACTACTCAATAATATTTAATCACAAAGAGCACTATTTAGGCCCCGTATAGTAAACACCCGGTATCCACGACTTATGCAATTTAGCGGTTTCATCTAAACGCTGATCTTCCGAGTCATCAAAAGTAAAATTATTAGTACCAATGCGAATACGATCACCTTCACTTAAACGATGCAGGTTAATCATTTGGTCATTCACATAGGTATTATTGGTGCTTTCGAGATCTTGCAGGATGTATTCATACACACCCCCTTTCGCATTATTAACGGTTATTTCAATAACCGCATGAAACTTGCTAACTAGGCTGTCGTTTAAACAAATGTCATTCGACTCATCTCGTCCTAGCGTTATTTTTGCCTTTTGAATCGGAAAAACAACCCCAGCACTGCCATCTTTAATCTGTACCAACTTCGCCATAACTATTACTTTAGGTTAAAAGCGCGACAAATACAGGTATCCATACCGTTAACATAATAATAATGGTTGTAATATTACACCCCAATATTAGCCGGTAACGGTTCTTTTCCTCGCCAGTACTCTGGCTTAACCAGATAGTTGCAATAAGGCTGTCAAGCAATAGTACCATCGTAATCAGTGGCGCCATCACCGGAATAAAAACAGTTTCAATCATTGGCCAGCCATCATAGGAAACAGGTGTGCCTGTTTTTGCTTTAAAAATAAGACTAAGGATCGCCAATGAAATCAGCACTACTCGCATTGGGCGTATTTTCTTCAATATGGACAACATTTTTTTCTTCTTTTAAGTTTTATTTGTGAATAGGTTAATGTACAAGGGAAGACTTTAAATCATTCGCATTAAAAGCAACCTGCACTTTATTTTTATATTCTTCGTCAAAAACAAGGTCAAAATTATAATTTTCGTCTACTTTTAATTGTTTTAAATCAGGCAGGCGATTAGCCAGATACGCGCAGGTTGCGGCTATCAGCTGATCATTACTATCAATAAGCGCTGCAATAAGTTGCATTGACACAAATTGTGCGCGTTGCACCATATCGGGAGCCGCAATGGTATTACCGCTCAGGACAATCCCCTGCGCCATTTTTGAATCCATTTTATCAAGAAATTCTAGCTGCTTGGCCGGTAAAGATTTACCGCGATCATACTCAATCTGGCTTTCACCATTAACTAAAACAACAAAAATACCGGACATAGAAATAACCCTATAAAATAACTACAAATAAAATCAATGAGATACATTCAAGCTCACTACAGCGACTATTTTAAATGATTTTCTCCGGATTTTCTTAAAAAATAATTGTTTTAAAAAATGATTCTAAGTCATTAATAATAAACAAAACATATGGGAAGTAGCTCAGTGGTAGCAAAAGCATTGCTAAAATTCAATATAGCAAAAAAAATAATACCAACTAGTCTTTATTACTGTAAACGTGTTACCCCGGATTTTCTTTGAGCCGATTCCATTAATCTCGGGAGCTAATTTGTAGATGTGGTGTGAATGTCCAGCCTGACTGGAAATCCTGAAGCATCTCTGCTGCACCCACTTGAACGTGATGGTTCAAGTGAACGGGGTAATACCTTACACTTTAATTTCTATCCCCCGCCCTTTATGAAAATCCGCTGTTATTATTATTCAGTGGCGGTATTATTACTCAGAAGCCGCTTTTTGTTTCGGCTTTGGTGTATTCTTTTCAATAAAATCTTCGATAATTTCAGGTGGAATAGCGCCCACTTGTGCAGCCTTCAGCTCACCTTGAGGGTTAAATAGTAAAAAGCTTGGCGTTCCAACCCAACGAGAATTTGAATATTCGCTATAAAGCGCCATGACAGCTTCTGGTTCACCAATTAAATTCGGGAAATCAATATTGTGCCTTTTAATGAATTTTTCTGCTTCTTTAAACCGCGCCTGACCATCGATGGAAATACCTAATACAGTTGCATCTTTATCAGAGTGGGTAAAATGAAAATCAACATATTGATGCGCTTCTTTATTACAAATATGGCAATTTGAGGCCCAAAACATCACCAATAACCATTTTCCATTACCGGTAAAATCTTTTATCGTTTTAGGATTGTTTTTGAAATCCGTTAACCCTGCCTTTACATTGTTAGAAGAAGCGACAGCAGTCACCCCGCCCCCTAGCGATAGGGTTGTGAACAACATAATAACCGTAAATAATTTAGATAATTTCAAAATAATACTCCCACGTCAGTAATACGCTGGTTCAAATTGCTTTAAGGAAACTCACAGAAAATAGACAACATAACAACACTAAGTTCACAATAAAGACGCTATTGTGCAAAATAGCAACTTAAAAAATCATCAAATGATTGCGTTTCTTTCAATTCCACCGCCGCTTGCTGTTGAATCGACGTTATTGACAAGTTTTGAAACTGCTCATTAAAAGAAGGGGGCAGTGTCATCTTCTCGAAATACCCAAGATGTTGCTCCGACCAGCGTTTAGAAAAATGGAAAAAACCTTCGTTATGCTGCTTCATATCCGCCAACACCATTGCCGATGGCGTCTTATCCGGATCGTTAAATTTTTGTCGCTGAGCAGCCAGCGCCATAGAATGCGGCTTTGACTCCAGTCCCTGATCCAGCACTTCACAACAAGCCACCATTGCATCGCAAAGCGTTAACCCCTGTTGACGCATATTAAGCGACTTACCCCGAATACTGATTTTTAATTCAGGATCCCGTCCTTGATGCGCAACGCTTAATTCATTGGACGTAATTACCTTTTCTTCGTTGCGCAGTATAGGCGGACTTTTTTCCAGCAGACAGTACATTAAGAAAGCACGTAAAAAATAAAGTTGCTCACTGTCAATCCCCATCGGGGTAAAAGGATTAACATCTAAAGAACGCAGCTCGACATACTTAACACCACGCCGCGATAAAGCTAATGATGGTTTTTCGTTGCCCATTAGAATTTGTTTGGGCCGTACTGTTGAATAATATTCATTTTCAATTTGTAAAATATTTGTATTTAACTGCCGAAAACTGCCATCCACCTCCACACCAATTTTTTCATATTCAGGGCAAGACGTTTCGGTTGCATAGCGTAAACTGTTTACATATTCATTTAAACTATTATAGTTTGCGACAACCCCCATCTCATTCTCTTTATTGTTTTGATAACCAATGTCACCCATTCGCAATGAAGTTGCATACGGATGATAAAAAGTATTTTCATTAAAAACCTGCAATGTCGTTTCCTGCCCATGCAAGAATGAGCGACAAACAGCAGGCGATGCACCAAACAAATACGGCACAACCCAGCCAAAACGTTGTAAATTTCGTAATACGCCAAAATACGATTCAGATATAAAAGTTTGTGTTGACTCCTTGTTTTCTTCAATCAGCTGATAGGCATGCCAAAATTCATCAGCAAAGGAAAAATTAAAATGAACACCCGCAATCACCTGCATCACCCGACCATAACGGTAGCCCAGTCCGCGACGGTAAATATGTTTCATCTGTCCACTGTTTGAACAGCCGTAATTTGCAAGTGGAATGCTCGTTTCTCCAGCAACCACACAAGGCATACTGGCCGACCATAACAACTCATCATCTAGATTATTGTATACAAATTTTTGTGTGTCACATAAAAATGCCAAAGCATCATCTACTGACTTATATGGCGGAGTAATAAACTCCAGCAAGGCTTCTGAATAGTCGGTTGTGATATAAGGATGGGTTAAAGCTGACCCTAATTTTT
>UOFT01000028.1_pt1 | contig 63640 bp, 54 predicted proteins | sample 1990121 | NCBI WGS metagenome assembly UOFT01 (sample SAMEA4728526, study PRJEB27164) | hydrothermal vent metagenome | biome: marine basaltic hydrothermal vent biome; feature: marine hydrothermal vent; material: mineral | place: Pacific Ocean | collected 2011-06-14/2011-07-23 | depth 1741 m
CCTATTATTTATTTGAATATATACGCCCGCAAGCTTTATATCCACAAATAGATTTTTTGCCATGGGCGCAGTTGTTTCTAATCCTTACCTTAATATCTTTATTTAACGATAAGTCAATTAAAAGTGTTGGTAATCCTTTAAACAAGTTATTTGTTTTATTTATTATTATCGTTATTTTATCAAGCCTTGCAGCCTATGATCCGTGGGAATCATGGAAATACAAAAATATCATGTTGAGCTGGATCATTGTTTATTATCTGACGATTAATATTGTAAATACAGAGAAAAGGTTTTTCTTGTTTCTTCTGGTCTACCTGCTATTTAATTTAAAAATGGGGCAGCATGGTGCTGTCGACTGGATTGGTCGAGGTTTATCCTTTGCGGATTATGGCTTGATAGGTTCCCCTGGTTGGTTTCGAAATTCAGGTGAATATGCAATTCAGATGATGATTTTTGGTTCATTAGCTATCGCATTCGTCGTATCTTTAAAAGAGTACTGGGGTAAATATAAAAAATTCATTATGTACGGAGCTGCCGCAACGGGATACCTTGCAGTTGTTGGGGCAAGTTCCCGTGGCTCTCAACTCGGTTTGTTGCTTATTTTTATCCTTTTTTCGTTGCGGTCTAAAGCAGGAATAAAAGGGTTGCTCGGGGTAACGGTACTGGGCTTATTGCTCTACAACATTCTTCCCGACGAGCAAATGGCTCGCTTTCAGGAAATGGGCGACGATAGGACCTCTCTGCAAAGGCTTGCGTATTGGAAGGTTGGGCTTGATTTAATCGCGGACAACCCATTACTGGGAATCGGGTATAAAAACTGGATGGTTGTGGTGTCAGGTATGTTCCCAGACGGCATTCCGCCACTCAATGTTGTTCAGGTTCCCCACAGTATTTATATTGAGGCTGCTGCTGAGCTGGGAATATTTGCTTTTTTCGTCTTTTTAATCATGGTTGTTTATGCTTTTGTTATAAACTCAAAAACCAGAAAAATGTTAAAAGGCAAGACTGATAAATTACTTTTTAATGTTACCTATGGTTTAGATGCGGGTCTACTTGGCTTTTTAGTGGCTGGCGCATTCGTGACAGTGTTAACGTACCCATTTTTTTGGATACAAATCGCAATGATTGTCACGGTTAATAATATTGTAAAGAATAAATACCCAGTGGAAAAGGTTAAGCGAAGAGGGCGGATGTTGAACGAAAAGAAAAAGCCTTTAACGGGGCAAAGTTAAATTCATCAGAATTTAGTATTGTTTCTAAATTAATTAACTTGAACTCGGGATAAAAAAACTTATGTCATTCCTTGGTAACGGGGCAGTATAGAATTCGTTATCTATATCCTTGAGACTACTGATTTAAATTTACCGGATTTTGTACGTTTAATCTCATTTACAAAATTAATTTCAATGGCGATGTCATTGCCAAGTCTTTTTTTGAGTTCGGTTATCAGAACATCAGTTTGTGCGTTATTGTAGTCACTTTCTTTGACAATTTTCACCCGTATTAAATCCAGTGATTCCTGTATTATCTGTGTTTCCTTTATTGATGATAATCCTTTGAAAACAGGGTCAAGTCGTCCTATTTTTCGACCATCTTTTAACGTAAGGAGATCATCTGTGCGGCCTTCTATTGAATCTATAACTGGAAAGTGACAACCGCAACCACATATCTTTGTAGAAAGCTTTGCCGAGTCTCCTATTGAGTAGCGTATTAAGGGCATCCTTTTGTTTATAAATCCGGTGCAAACAATATGCCCGATTTCACCGTTGTCGACAGGATGGCCATTGTGATCTAGGATTTCAATAATACCAAAATCGGAATTTATATGATAACTGCCTTCGCTACATTGCGTTACAAGAGCCGCCATTTCAGCATTGCCGTAATGGTCGTATATTTTTGTGTTGAAGGCTTCCTCTATAATTAAACGTTGGCTGTCTAATAATGTTTCAGACGAGGTGACAATCGCCACTGGATTGATATTATGTTTTATTTTATTCTTAACTATAAAGTGCGCTATTTCGAAAATAGCAGAGGGATATGAATCTATAAAGGTGGGTTGAATCCTGTCAATTTCTTCAATGTACGATGGAATTGTTTCTTCTGAAATATTGTAGGACGAAAAAAGGGTATTGTTCATTGAATAATTACGACGCCAATAGGGGCCGTTTTTTTGTGAATTAGGTATAATAATTCTACCCGCAAATGTAACGCTGGCCTCGCCTGATTTAATTCCACAATTCATTAAGTATCGGCTGAAAAAAGCATAATTTTCTTGGATTGTGGATCTAGATGTAACGACATTCAGGGGGCTTCCACTGGTGCCACTAGTATTTATTTGTACTACTTTCCCTAAAGAATGGTCTTGTGATACAAAACTTTCAGGATGAGTTCGAATAGTCTCTTTGTGCAAAACAGGAAAGTGCTGCGCAAAATTATTAATGTTCACTTCATTGGGTGTTATATTCTTTTTGCACAGTATATCTTGATAGTAGGGGATATTTTTATAGGCATATTCTACTAACTCGGTTAGTTTTTTGTTTTGTAACGCGTATATTTTATCTTTTTCAAGCTTTTGTGATGCTAACAATTTTTTAAGTGTACCCGCATAGATGCCTGAATACCGTAAGCGCTTCAGTTTTAACCCATAAACGCTGACTAGTATATTTTGAATAAAGACAGGCGATAAATTATACAGTGACTGGAACATTTAGGGCTTGTTGCTATTGGTTAATAAATCTTTATAAAGCTTTCGAAAATCTCCACCAATAATATCGTAAGAATATTTCGATTCAATTAATTTCCTGCTATTCTGGCCAATTCGCTCAGATTCTGACGGGTTTGAAAATAAATACATAATTTTATCGACATATTCGTCAGGCATTTCTGCAAATAAGACATCTTTACTATTAGTAACATCGATTCCTTCACATGCTATTGGGTTCGATACAATCGATTTTGACATAGCAAGTGCGTCCAGTATTTTTAATTTAGTACCACCACCGTCATCAATAGGGCATACGTAAACCTGCGCAGTGTTCATGTAGTCTCGAATATCATTAACAAATCCATGCAATTGAATACGTGTATCGTTTTTCGATAAATTTATTAATTCTTCTGGTGGGTTTTTGCCAATAATATTAACCGTTATATTGGTAACTTTTTTTCTAAGCGTGGGCCATACTTCTCTGATGAAAAACAAAATGGCTTTTTTATTGGGGTACCAGTCAAGGCCACCTGTAAAGATCAAACTGCAGGGTGTTTTGGTAACAGTGGGGTCTGGTTTGAAATAATCAACGTCAACACCATTGGGTATGTCAACAACATTTTTTTCTGAAATTATTTCTTGTAAACGTTTAGAATCAAGGTGGGAACATGTGATGTGTAAATTAAACTTGGGGCAATATTTTTTCTCGTATCGCTGGAGCTTTAATGCTTCCTGATGAAAGTATATTTTTTTTAAAAAATGGGTCTCTGTCGAAGCTCTTCGAAACATCATGTGAGATTCAATATTATGGTGGTCTAATATACAAACGTCCGAGCTAAAATATTTTTTATATGGAATTAAGCTTAATGTATCAAAGTGTATTAAATCGTACTTATGTGAGAGTGAGAGTTTTTGAATGAATTGTTCCATTTCTTTCGATTTTAACCAGTTTACGGTGTACGGGTCGAAAGTAAAAATACTTTTAAATGCTAATAACTTTTTCCCATAGGATGTTGTGTCGCATGGGATATCAAAAAAATGAATGGCTTTGCAGTATTTGGACAGTTCTTGTGTGGCATCTTTGATTGCCTCAGACATACTTGGATAAATATGTTTGAGTAAGTTTACTTGGTTAAATGCAACCAGATCAACTTCATTATCTTTTGATAGCTCTTTTATAAGATTATAACTACGTTGTAAAACCCCGCCTTTAGGAGGGTAGGGGATTAAATGGGATAACCAAAGAATTTTCATATGATGTTAGATTAAGTTGAAATCGGCTTAAGGCTGTCAGTGTTGATTAATTTTTGGGGACAATGGTTTAACGGTTACATTATTAGATAATTGCATGCTCAAATCGTTTGTATTTGCCCCATTAAAATATATTTCGCCCCACACATTTAGTTGGAGTAAACGTAACTTTTGTTCGGTTGGGCTACTGTCAAGAAGGTTTTTCAAGCGATTTTTCGGAAGTGAAAATAAATCGGCGATATATGAATTTGAAAAATAGTCGTTATTGATGTTCATTCGTTCGAACGCATTGGTTGGGAACCCTCGCTTTGTGCGTTGGCTTAATTCCTTTGGCAAGTAGCGATCTGCAATTTGCCTTAATATCCATTTGCTTCGAATGAAAGGGTGCTTGAGTTCTTTGTAAGCATGAATTGTTTTTTTGATCTTGTATTTATAGGGTAAGTTTACCGCGAATTTTATTAAATCATTATCTAGAAACGGGAACCGTGCTTCAATACTTGCAGACATTCCCATTGTGTCGTTTCGATGTAATAAAGTTCTTAGATGATAGCCTAAATAATGCAGTGATTTACTGCTGTGTTTGTGGAATCCTTTAGTAACATTGGAAATGATTTCATCTTCGTGTGTGGTTTCGAAGTCGCCATAAATATACTTTGCAGCCATTGATAAGTTGTTATCAGTGGGGATGAGTTTATCTCCAAATAAAGGGATATTTTTTATTAAGCTGGATGCTCTTTGAGTAAATTTATGTATAGATTTAAAAAAGTTTTCTGTCGGGATATGTGAGTAACCTAAGTAACTTTCATCGGCACCTTCCCCAGTTAATATTGCTTTCACCTTATGTTGCTGAACTAGTTGCGTTACCATTAAAAATGGAATTGAGTTTGGATGATAAATAAAAGGCATTCCGTAATTTTGCATTACTTCTGGAATGTTCTTAATAAAATCATCATCCGAGACATTAACAACTTTTAAATCAAGATCTAGGTGACGGGCTAATGCTTCTGCGGCGTGTAGCTCACTGTGAGGCCCCATCACGTTGGAATGAAAAATTTGAATGTTAGAGTTTAATTTATGTGCCATCGCCAAAAGAATGGAAGAGTCTACTCCTCCGCTGCATAAAGCACCAACGGGTACATCTGAAATCATATGCTTTTGAACGCTATCTGAGAGTAATTCATCCATATCGTCGATCAGGAGACTTACTTTTCTTTTTGACAAATAGTCACTGTAGTCATGGTCAAGAAAGTTTGTCAGATGAAAAAATGTTTCAGCCTTGGTAATGCCTCCATTGGTTACAATGGCATATGTACCTGCTTCCAGTTCGTGTATGTCGTTATAAAAAGACTTCGATTGAGTATTGCCGCCCGAGCCTAGCAAGTAACCTGAAATTGAAAATAAATCCGGTGTAAGTTTTGTCCAAGGAGAAAAAGCGGTTACTTCAGATGAAAATAACAGGCCATTGCTTGTTTTGCATAGATATAAAGGTTTTATGCCAAAACGATCACGCGCAAGAATCATTTTTTTTGTTTTCGTGTCGTAAAAGGCAAAGGCAAACATTCCTTCAAGCTCTTTTAGTGCATTTACACCTTTGTGTATTAATGTGTAAAGCAAGGCTTCTGTATCGCTCGTTGTTTTAAATGAAACGCCTTGTTTTATCAAATTCTCTTTTAACTGTTGGTAATTGTAAATTTCACCATTATAGATAAGGCAGTAGCGACGTGATTCGTCCCAAAATGGCTGATTACTGCGTTCACTAATATCAAGGAAAGAAAGCCGTGTGTGCGCGAATGCGATATTGTCTGTTTTGATGAAACCTTGGCCATCTGGGCCTCGGTGTTTTAATAAAGACATGGACTGTTTTATTAATTTTTCATCAATTTTAACATTGCTTGCCATTTGCAAGCCAAAAATGCCACACATATAAATTTTTACCTAAGTATTATCAATAACTTGAATGTTGTATTTGGGTAGCATGTTACGTGAAAACGGTATTTTTTCCAACCAGCACGAATAGATTTCTACGCACAAAAAAAGCCTCGCTTTGTTATAAGCGAGGCTTTGATGAGTATATAATTTTGTAGCCGTTTTTTAGGGGGTAGGGGTAGGCGACGCCGGCGGATCTAAATTTATTAGTGGGGTGTCAGCAAAAATTACATTGTCGATATAGAGTCGGGTACTTTGCAGAAAACCGGAGTTAGCCCAGCCTAACAGGTAGCCTCTATTGAAGTAGTTTCGACCATCAGGGCTAGACAAAAAGCTAATGGTTTGCTGCCATGCATCCAAATTTACACTGCTTGGCTCTAGAGAGTAAATTAGCCGTGTTGTGCCATTAGTTGATGTTTTCCAAACATTGACTGCTCCGCCTTGTGCAAATGCAGTTGAGCCTGTGGTGCCAGCCCTTACCTGAATAACGATCTCTATCCAGTTACCCAGATCCGCTGCTTCTATGCCACGCGTATTTCGCTTTATATCCATAATATGACCCATTTCTGGTCGAATTGGATGAAAGGAAACATTGCCAAAGCCATCGCCTGATGACCAAACTTCAAATCCGCCAGCGATGCCATCCGCGCCACCATAGCTCGCTACCCCATTCGTGGTGTCTGTCCATAGATGAACAAATAACTTATTATTAGCAGAGTTGCCGCCCTGATTTCTTTGATAATAATTTGCAGGGATGAATAGGTCATATTTTACCCAAACTTCGGGGTAGTTACCGTTCAAATTAAATCTTTGTTCTGCCCAAGAGTCTTCCCCATCAGGCGCGGCGACAAAATTAAATTCAAGTGCGTATGAGCCCGTGCGCGGGTTTGCTGTATTAACCGAGGTGTATGCCCCCGAGTCCCACCCAGCTCCATTTTGGGTTCTTGATAAATCGCCCGATTCAAAGTCATCTTGGAATATTATTTGTGCAGAAGCAGTTGATTGAACTGAAAAAAGTACACAGGCAAAAAGTAAAGCGCTGTAAAAGGTGTTAAGTTTGCTTGCAAAAGCCATGTTTTTATCCTCATTCATGATGCTAGAGCCATCATTCAAGCTTGATTAGCGTTAAATAGCAGTACGTGTCACGGTATTTGATTTTTCGCTCTCGATGCTATTTGTATCGTACGCTGTAATTTGGAAGTAATATACAGTGGAAGAGACTAAATTAGTTAAGTTCACTGATGTTGCATAGGGGTCTGTCACATCAATAACGGTATTTAAAGCGCCACTATTAGAACCATAAAAAACTTTATAGCCAGCTATTTCACCCATGGATAACCCAGCACCGCTCTCGCGTGTTGTTGGTATTGTCCATGCAAATGTTGCGGCAGCGTTCCCTGTTGGTTCCGGCTGACTTGAACTGGATGACTGGTCTGAGTTTTGTGCTGCTCCAGTAGCAGGGTGTCCAGGAGAATTGCTTGCACCGACACTGCTGTTGCTGCTGTTGCTGCCACCGCCGCCACATGCTGTTAGTAGCAAACTAAACGATATAACTATTAATAACTGCAACTTCACCTTCTTGACTCCTAACTTTGCGAATGTAGTGACGTAAGCATACGCAACTACTCAGGATATGCACCATTGTTTTAGTGAATTTGGTCACAAAATTAGTGGTTTTATACTTGATACATCCCAGACTGTGAACAGTCGCACACAAATACCTAACTTCAAGTCTGTTTTTATAATATTAATTTAAGTTATTGAACTATATAGTTATTCAGAGCATACTGTCAAATTAGAAATTGCTTATATAGCTTGAGGTATTTAAGTTAAATTAACTGGATACTTATTAAGCACAGTTTCATTTCGGCGTAATTATAATGCGTTTTTTTGGTAGCTTGCTTGGCGCGCTGTACAGAACATTTTCAATGTAACACGCATTGTTTTCCTTTATAATGCATGGTTCTTCAAACGGGTAGGTTAAAGTTTAAGCAGCCAGATGGAGCTATTTTATTTAATGGGGTGGAGCATCTTTTCGATAGCTCTGTGGTTGCACGGTAATATTTAATGAACGAATCAAATTTCCACTATCTCTATACAGTGGCCATATGCACTTATAATCAATGTGACATGCTACAGGCGACACTTGAGTCTATAAACCAGACGGCGGTAATTTCAAACGATACAATAAGAATCGTTGTTGTTAATAATAACTCAAAAGATAATACTGAATTAGTATGCAAAGATTTTGCCCCCCAATCAAAATATAAATTTGAGTATTATTTTGAAGACCAGCAAGGCTTGTCATTTGCTCGCAATAGGGCACTAGCAGAGACGAAAGAAGGCATCATTATTTTTACTGATGATGACGTTGTTGTGCCTGAGAACTGGCTTGCTATTTATATTGATGAATATTCGAGTGCTGAAGTTGATGCAGTCTATGGCCCTGTTTTTCCTGAGTGGCGAAATGAAAAACCGGAATGGTACGACAAAAAGTTAGATCCAAGTTATGCCTTGCTGGATTATGGCGATCAGCGGTTTGTTGCCAAATCGATATACCAGGAATTTTATGGTGCAAATTTTTCGATAAAAGTCGATATACTAAAGAGTTATGGTGGTTTTGATACAAACTTGGGCAGAACGGCTGACAAGCTTTTTATCGGCGAAGAAACCGAGATTTTCAGCAAGTTGTTAGATGAAAAAAGGGTGGTTGTCTATAATCCTCGCATATACGTAGGGCATGTAATTCGCAGCGAGCGAAAAACCAAGCTTTACCTGACTAAATACTATAAAGATATTGCCGAGTCATTAGCCTATTTATCGGTTAAAAAAATGAAAAAAAGTTTATTAGGGATACCTTTATATAAGTACAAGGAGTTTGTGAGCTTTTATTTATCGTTTATACCCAAATATCTATTCTACTTTTTGGCAAATAAAAAAGGGAAGTTGCTGGTGCAGATTTTGGAATTAATAAGAAATAACCGCTTGCTATTTTTCTACTTAAAAATTTATTTTACCAAAACTCGATAATCTACTTTTTGTTACGAAAAAATATGAAGTCAATTCTAATTATGTTTCATTGCGATTCAAATGTAAGATATGCGATTGATACATTGCTTCAAACATTTTATAAGATGGCGAAAGAGCTGGTCATCGAAAACGAATGTATACATATTTCTTTTGTATCGATAAAGGGCTCTCCAAGGGCTGTTTTAGACGGTATGAACTCAAAAAATTTATTTGAGTTTGAACCCGCTACAAAGGATAAAGCTGAGTGTGAAGTACTACAGAAATACGTTCAGAAAAACAATATCGATACCGTTTTTGGTTTTGATATGCCGATCAATAGAAAATGCTATAAATATTTGCGTAACGGCGGAGTAAAGAAGATTGTTTCGTATTGGGGGGCCCCCATTAGCGGATTAAACTCCGGTTTTAAGCTCTGGATGAAAAAATTGGAAGTGGCTCTTTTATACCCTCATTCTCCTGATATTTACATTTTTGAATCAGATGCAATGGCCAATACAGCGAGCATGGGGCGAGGAATATCTAAAAGAAAAATAAAAGTTGTTCCCTTGGGAGTTGATACGGATAAGTATAAGCCGGACAGTAATTTGCAACGTTATACATATGAGCAATTCAATATACCCGAAGACCGGAAAATATTATATTATTCGGGGCATATGGAGCAACGGAAAGGTGTTTCGGTGCTAATGAATATGGCAAATCATCTTTCCGATGCATTATTAAGAGATGACTATCACTTATTGATTTTAGGTAATCGTGCCGGAGAGGCAGACGGTTATGTAGAAATGCTAAAAAGTAAGACATTGCAGCATGTCACGTTCGCTGGCTACAGAGATGATGTGGAGAAAATTTTACCATCATGCTATTTGGGCATAATAGCATCAACCGGATGGGATTCGTTTACAGTGTCTTCTCTTGAGATGGCTTCAGCAGGGTTGCCATTAATAGTGTCAGATTTACAAGGTTTGTCTGAAACCATTGATGAGGGGGTAACGGGATTTAAGTTTACTCCCGGAGAACATATGAAACTTGCAAAAGAAGTAGTAAGATTTTTAGATGATGTGGATTTACAATTGAAAATGTCTGTCGCATCCAGACAACGAATTATAAATAAATACAGTACGAATATACAATTGGATTTGCTTCAGAAAATTGTGGCGGTTTAAAAACAATATTGAAATATCACATAATCATTGTATTTAATTAATTAAATGTATAAATATTACTTAAGGTAGGTTTTTGTAATGATTAGAGCACTGCGAGCCTTACCGGTTCTGCTTACACGGGCGCAAAAGCGTGATTTTATACTACTACAAGGTTTGTTTTTAATATCCGCTTTTGTGGAAGTAGCTGGGATTGCGTCTATTGCTCCATTTATTGCGCTTCTAAGTAACCCTGAAATTATAGAAACCAATGCAATTGTAAATGGCATCTATACTGAGTTGGCATTTGAATCTGTGAATAAATTCTTTTTCGCGTTCGCTGCCTTGATTATGGTTACCATTACCACATCCAATCTCATATCAGCTTTTACGATGTGGCGATTATTTGGTTTTTCAATGAGGGTTGGTGCGGCGTTACAGACAACCATATATAAAAACTATATTCATAATGATTTTGTATTTTTTAGTATGAACAATAGTTCCCGCCTTACGTCAACTATTACTCAGGAAGTCCCACGATTTGTATATAATGTTGTACAGCCCCTTTGCGAATTAATAAGCAAGTTATTTGTAGTGCTTATAATTTTGATTGGTTTAATCTATATTGATATTTTGATGGCGTTTCTGGCTTTTTTGATTGTTGGTGGCACTTATTTATTTATTTTTAAAATCTTAAGATGGCGGCTGGTGGCACACGGGAATACGATTACCATAATTAATGATAAAAAAATAAAACTACTTAATGAAAGTCTGGGTGGAATTAAAGAAGTAAAACTGCTTGGCACAGAAGATTGGTATGAAGCGCAAGTTAGAGATGCAAATGAAAAAGTGCTTCGATCTGGTGCATTTATTTCTCTTGCGGGTGACATGCCTCGCTTTATCGTTGAAACAGCCACATTTTTGGCGATTTTATTCCTTGCGTTGTACCTGCTATATTATAGTGGTAGCCCAAGTGAAGTTATATCCGTTCTTAGTTTATATGCAATGGCTGGGTATAAATTATTGCCATCGATGCAAACGATTTACAAGTCTTTTTCGCTGATTAAAGCGAATGGAGGCATCGTTCCTCAGCTTGTAGAGGAAGTTGCGAATTCGGCTCTTCCTCAAAATGGCCAAGCGACTGAGCAGGCAGATTTGAGTGAAATTAAAGTTGATAAAATAAGACTGGATGGTGTTAATTATCGTTATCCTGAAGCGTCTGAAAATGCATTAACTAATCTAAATTTAACCATTGAGCCAAATACAATCGTGTCTTTTGTTGGTTCATCAGGCGCTGGCAAGAGCACGGCAGTTGATGTTATTTTAGGATTGCTTACCCCTGACAAAGGGCAATTGATAGTCGGTGACACCGTTGTTGCTAAAGGCAATGTTAAGAGCTGGCAAAAACACCTGGGTTATGTTCCTCAATCTATTTTTATTGTTGATGATACGATTACTGCTAATATCGCTTTTGGTATCCCTCCTGAAACCATTGATATTGAAAGAGTAAAACAGGCTGCAAGGCTTGCGAATATTGATGCCTTCATTGAGGCTTTACCCGAAAAATATGATTTTCATGTTGGTGAACGAGGTTCTCAGTTAAGCGGTGGTCAGCGCCAGCGAGTCGGAATTGCTAGAGCGTTATATCACAATCCAGAGGTTATTATATTTGATGAGGCAACAAGTGCGTTAGATAGTGTAACTGAAAGTCAAATAATGAAAGAGATTAAAAAGCTTTCCAGTTTTAAAACGATCATAATGATAGCCCATCGCTTATCAACAGTTATTAATTCAGATAAAATAGTCTATTTTACTAATGGGTCGATCGCGGATGAGGGAACATACCAAGAGCTGCTGAATGGAAACGAAGGTTTCGCTTCATTTGTTAAACATGATGAAAAAAACATGACGAATAGCAAGTGCCATACTGATTAGATATTGCTCCATTTTTAGATAAAACTTATTTTGTAGAGTGCGAACGTATCGTTACGGCTTAATTATGAATGTGAAAACCAAATTTTCAATTATAATGGCAAATTATAATAATGGGGAATACATTGGCGATGCTGTTAATTCTATTTTAAGCCAGACTCATGCTGATTGGGAATTATTAATATGTGATGATGCATCTACAGATAACTCCGTATCAAAAATATCTAAATTTTTAAATGATCCAAGAATTAAACTGTTTCGTAATAAGGTTAACAAAGGAATTATTCATTCCGAAAATAGTTTAATTAAACAATGCCGGTCAAAATATATTGGGATTCTGGATAGTGACGATGTGCTTACATCTGATGCTGTTTCAACCATGTTGGACGCGCATATAAGTAACCCTGACACAGCCTTTATTTATTCACAATATGAATTTTGTGATAGCAACCTAAAATTTACATCAAAAGGTTCTTCCCGCGCAGTCCCCTTGAATTCATCTACTTTAGTTGATGATTGTGCTGTCGCTTTTCGAACCTTCAAGAAATCGGCAGCTCTAGAAATTGGGCTTCTCGATTATGCGATGAAGTATGCTGAAGATAAAGATTTTATATATAAATTAGAAGAGTTAGCGCCTATCGTTTTTGTCGACAAGGTATTATATAAATATAGAATACAAGATGAGTCCTCATCTCATGGTGACAATGAGGCGCGTGCACGCATGATTATGTCATATGCACGATTAGAAGCGTATAAGCGGCGCTTAAATACGCCGATATCAAACCTTAGTAAAACTAGTGTGGGGATTGAAGTAATGTATGGTATTGGTGTGTCATTAAGAAAATTAAATTTTGCGCAGTTTAAAATATTTTCTTTAGCACTGCGCGACTATGACTTAAATATGGTAAAGAATATGGGAGCATTTGTTCGGGGTATTCGCGGTAAAATGCTCTGGTTATAGCACGGGTTATATACTGCTTAGTGTGTCGCAGCAATATAGAATTCACGGTGAAAACACACGCAGTATAGTAAAGGAAATTGAATGAAAGTTATCCAGTTAGCATCCGGTGATTTGTGGGCTGGTGCTGAAGTACAACTGTATCATATGGCGTGCAGCATGATGGGGCAGCCTGATGTTGAGCTGTGCATTGTGCTTTTAAATCATGGGCAATTAGAGCAAGAACTGGTGTTGCAGGGGCTTTCGGTCATTATTCTTGATGAGAATAGTTTGACTGGGTTAAAGATCGCAACAGAGCTTTGGAAAATTACTAAACAGTTTAAACCTGACATAATTCATACCCATCGCATTAAAGAAAATATCGTTGGTGGTTTTGTCGCTAAAATAACCGGTTGCAAGAGTGTTCGCACGGTTCATGGGGCGGATGAATTTAAAAATGATCCATTTTATTCGAAAAGTAGAATACTTGCTTTAATGGATAATTTGGCTGGAAAATTTCTACAGCAATGTGTTATTGCGGTTTCAGATGAATTAAAAGAAAAATTATTAGCTGAATATTCGCTATCGAGTTTGGCGGTTATTAATAATGGCATTAATATTCCGTATATTGAGAAAAAAGCTCTCGAAAGAATTGTTTTTAATCATGACGAAGACCGTTTGAATGTTTGTTTTATTGGTCGATTTGTAGAAGTAAAGCGGGTTGATTTGTTCTATGAATTAGCAAAAAAAACCATTTCAAATAATGACGCTTTAAATATACATTTCTATATGATTGGTGACGGCCCTCTTTGGGATGAAGTGCAGCAGCGTATTTGCGATGATAAGCTTGAGTCAAATATTCATTTAACAGGGTTTGTTAGCAATACCGCACCTTATATTAAGCAAATGGATTTATTGGTCTTTACGTCTGATCATGAAGGCTTGCCTATGACATTGTTGGAAGCGATGGTGTTAGGTGTGCCCGTTCTCGCACGTAAAGAGCTAGCGACAATTGCACATGTTTTGTGTGGTGGACAGTGTGGATATGTTGACCTTGGTACGGATGCAAATATGGGTTCTTTGCAACTGCTCGAGATTCTAAAGCATAGGAAAGAGAGAGTGAATACTTCAATCTGTGCTAAACAAAGGGTTATCGATAAGTTTTCAATCGAGATGAATGTTAGGAGTTACATTCAATTGTATTCAGATATTATCAATCGCTGATAAAGTGCTACGATTAATAATAACCGAATATGAAATCAGACGAATTTTGTTAATACAGTCATACAACGCAGAGTAGGCTCAATGCAATATGTGGACGTCGTTTGCAATACATGGCAATTAGGCAGAAATAGAAGGTTGGAATAGCTATTAAATGAAAAGCATTAAGGTTCATCTGTGGGATGTTGACCAGTTTAGGGATTCAAAAGAATCCTGGTCTGAACTTCTTGATAATTCTGCTTCTGACAAGTTGTTTATGAGCTGGGAATGGTTGTTTTCTTGGTGGACAAATTTTGCCGAGCCAGACGTTATGAAACTGTATTTGCTTGCAGCGGTTAACGTATCAGGCGATCTAGTTGGTATTGCCCCCTTGTATTTAAAGAGCAGTGTCTCAAAAAAGGTAGTTAAAACCAAAAGGCTGCAGTTTATAGGGAATTGCTGGCGTGAGATAGACACTATGCGGACAGAATTACAAGACTTTATCGTTGACAGACGTTGGACAACTGAAGTCATTCGTAGTTTTTCAGATTACTTGAATAATTCTCCAGTTTGGGATGAGTTGATTTTGTCTGATTTAAATAAGGATTCAGATACTTACAAGATCCTTATTCAAGATAAGAGCCTAAGGAATTGTTATTACCGCTGTGCAGAAGAAAGTGATTCCTATTATTGCGATCTAGTTGGTAGCTTCGATAATTTCTGCAAAATGCTCGGGAAAAACACGCGTCTCAGATTACTCAACCGCCGAAAGTTGCTTTCTAAAATGGGCAATGTTGAATTTAAAAAAATAAAGGGTGGGGATATAATCCCCATGTTTGAGTTATTAAATTCTTTGCATCTAAAACGGTGGGGAAGGCCGGCATTTGAACTGGCATCTTTGGATTTCAATATTATGGTCGCAGGATTAATGGCTCAAAAAGGTGCTTTGCAGTTTACTGTTTTAAGCCTCAATGGTACTCCCATTTCTATCCAATATAATTACATCATCGATAATCATGAATATAATATACAAGCCGGTTTTAATGATAATATTCACAAAAAAATATCAGTAGGATTTTTACATTTTGGCTATGCTATTGAAACAGCTTTTAACGATGGCGTGAAAGTTTATGATTTTTTAGTTGGCGAAGGGAAAAACACACAATATAAAGCACATTTAACGGATAAAACAGTAAAAATTGTCAGCATGCAAATTGTTCGCAATAAATTAGTTCGGAATCTGTACCGTGTGTATGATTATTTTTCTTTGTAACAGACTATCGTATTAAATGCATGGCAATACGCTTTGCGGCATATCTGTTTGCTATTTAGCATGATTGTTGGTGAGATATGCCCGATATCACCGGAAGTTTTCCAGTAGATTGCTTTGCTAAACCCATGGTTCTTACACCATTGTGTAGCGGCAGGTTCGATACAGTCTTTACTAAATGACAAGCAAGAATCCATACGATAGCCATCAACTCTTGGCTCGATAAATTCTTTAACATCTGCAATGGCATAGTGTGAAAGGCTTAGTAAGATGATAACGGAAAAAAGACTCTTCATAATGTAAACTCCTTTTTTGTACTCATAATATGTATTGAGAGGGCAAGATATAAGTCGCTTGTTTAAGTTATGGCTTTTTCACATCAATTGATTTGGGTAACAAAATAAAGCCAGCAATTACTTGAGTCATTGGCATTATTTCCAACTTCTTTTCCTTCCATATCAAATATGCTGAGGGTTTTAAATCCAAGGTTATTTAACTGTATGGTTTGTTTTTCTTTGGTTATGTAATATGTCAGTAGTGAAAAAGCATCACCGCTATCATTAAGAATTGAGTAATCGCGTTCTTTGATTTGTTCGCTTTTTAGTTTATTGTTGTTCTTTTTTTGCCTGATAAATTCCATTGTGTTTTGCAGTAAGCGCAATGGATTGAGGCTGGTTTCAAAAGTAGGCTTTGTAATGATTTTAGTAAAATTAAGGTTGTGGGTTGAAAATACAAAAAGGCCATTGCTTTTTAAAACCCGTTTAACTTCATTTAGTACGGTTAGGCGATCCTCATTTGTTATGTAGTCTATTCCATTATATGAAAAAATAATGAAATCAAAACTGTCATCGTCAAATCGGCTTAAATTTCTTGCGTCACAAGTATGAAATGGAAGTTCAGGGTATTTTTTTTTACAGAGTTGAATCATTTCTTCTGAATAATCGACAGCGGTGTAATCAGTGGTGAAATTTCGAAAATGGAAGCTGGTTCTTCCTGCGCCACAGCCAATATCAAGAATTTTTTTGCCGTAGAAAGCGTCTTTGTATTTAACCAAAATAGCTATTTCAGGACTTTGTAGCGAAGTGTCTGCATAGGTTGATGCAACACTGGCATTTGTATATACGGCTTGGTTTATGTTATTGATGGACATTGTATTTCTACTTTTTAGTTAATGTAATATACGAATTTAATTCTTATACATGTCGTTTTTGCATGTGAGTATAAGTTATGAATCGGAGTAACGATGTGGATTAATTATTTTCCATACAAATGTAGGGATGAGTTTTTTTATTATATTTCTTATGTTGCTTGGAAGTAAGTCGCCTATTTTATCCGTTATTCGTAAAACGGTACCCTGCAAACTATGGCTGTTATATTTATTCTGGTAGCCTAAATCTTCTTTAGTTAGTGGTAAATCAAAAAAGCGACTTAAACTATCCGCTGTTTTCTCGGGATATTTTTTGTAATCGGAATAATGAACAACGATGTGAGGTATATTGTATTTTTTTAAGGCTACTTCTGTTGCATCCAAGTGTTTTTGAATGCGTGATAAAACATCCACTTTGTCTTGTTGTGATGTTGAACGCCACTTTAAGCGGATAAAGCTATTATAAATTTCTTTGGGGTCACGTTTTAGAAATAATACACTTGTTGTTGTAGCGTCTAATAGCGGCCACCAGTATCCTAAGGTGTAGCATAAACGAGGATCCTTCCAAATCCATGGGCTTTGCTTATTAAACTTGTCGGCCAGATGTTGATGTTCGGCTGTCGGCTGAAGGGTTAAAACAGCGGCGGCTTGGTCGTCAGTAATTGCGTCGTACAGCCAAGTATTGTCGTGCTTAAAGCCAGCAGCTGAAAAAATTTCTGCGTTGCATTGTATCAGGGCTTCAGCTTCCCAGTAACCAGAAGGGTTGTACTCATCACCAGCGCGGAGTTCTTTGCTTTGATCTTCTGCAACAAAGTAACCGTTGCTGGCAAAAATGGATGCAGTCATGCTTGTGCCTGAACGTGGCATACCAACGACAAGGACATTTTTTGGCATAATTTTTAAACTCAAGTATTTGGTTTTTCGTATAAGTGAACAAACCGGTCTGTTTTACGGAAGACTTTTTTATTCCATATATCAAGGTTAAGATCATCATTGGGATTTCGTAATACATCAGAGGTTCGTATTAATTTAAATCCAGCACTTTCAATATCTTTAGTGGCCCATTTTTCATCAATGCGATGCAGTTTTGTGCTTACGCTATTTCCTGTCCCTATTTTGGCGGCATGATCAATGATAACTAACTTTCCACCGGGTTTAAGAGCAGAAAATATTTGTGGGAAAAACTCTTCTCTTGTTGTCGTAAGAAGCTTGTCATCCCGTTTTACGTAAATATCATGATAACTGAGCCCTATAAACATTAAGTCAACGTTTTTAGGCAGTTTCATGTCTGCAAAATCACTATCGAGTCGCACAACATTCTTGAGACGGTTATTTTTTAATCGTTTTTCGAGTTCATCTTTAGAAAACCTCAGAAAAAGCGTTGTATTTTGTATGTAAACTTTGCCCTTATCACCGACAACGTAGTTAAACAGTTCGGTGTAATAGCCACCGCCGCCAAGGAGGTCGATAATTTTCATATCGGCTTTAACATCAGAAAATTCTAATATATCGAGTGGTTTGCGGCTTTTATCGCTTGATTTGTCGCCAGAGAACCGATCAGGTTGATGGAGTGATTGCTCAAGTATGCTCATCTTGCTTAAATCTTCACTACAGCCTGTTAAAAACAAAGTTAAAATGGCTGTGCGTATTATTCGATACGGTAGTTTAATCATTGTTTGGCACCTATTTGTTTAGTTTTCCGCTATGCGACGTTTTGTATAGTAATACATAACTCCTTGTTAGGTGTAGATATTTTTAGGCACTATTTAGTGCTTTGCTATGTTACATGTTAGTCTTAACTTAAATATTTAGACCTAATTGGGCTCGTTTTTTTAAATAAAAGTAAGTTAATTTTTATGCCATTAGAGCAAGTTGATAAACTACGCGTTGTTATTCTTACCGGTTCTGGGAAAATGATTGTTGCCCCGTTAGTTCAAAGTGGAATTAATGTTGTGGGTGCATCCGAAGTATCGGATGAATTCTCTAACATGGGTAGAGTAAAGCAATTCCTAGAAAAAATATATTGGAAATTAGTTAAAAGGAAACCTTCGCCGTATTTATCATTGTATGCCGAACACAGTGGGATTGCTTACTGCGAGAAAAGCAAGATAACTAATACAGAGTATGTGCAGTGGTTGCAGGGTTTGTCACCTGATTTACTGGTGTTACATCAAGCTCCAATTTTACCGACTGAAATTTTCTCAATTCCCCGATTCGGCACACTTAATATTCACCCTTCGTTACTTCCTAAATACCGGGGTTCAAATCCATATTTTTGGTTGTATTACAATCTGGATATGACAGCGGGGGTCACGCTGCACTATATTAACGAGAAGGTGGATACGGGGCACATTGTCGGGCAGGGATCTTTTACTCTAAAGATTGGCGCACCGGCAAGCGAAGTCGGGGCTGTGCTTGTAAATGAATATGCATTACCAATGGTGATTGCTGCGGTACAACAGCTTGAAAGTACGGGGAAACTCGACAGCACCGAACAACAGGCCGAAAGTCCAACACCGTATGCAAGACGAGTTACAAACAAGGAATATCTGGCGCTTCTTGATTTTGAGCAGTGGACGTTAGAACATTTGTGGCACGTGTTGCACTCTAATGAACAGTGGCGTGATGTCTTTTTACCTGAGATAGCAAGTTCAAACAGATATAACTGGGCACTTGATTCTTTCAAGGAAAAAAAAATGGACGAGCCATATGGGGTAATAGGGCATGATGCCTGCGGTTTTCACATTAAACATCGTTTAGGTGCTATTTATTTACGAAAAAACGTTTCTGTTAAAAAATTCATTAAGAACGTACTTAATATTGCGAGATAAGTTAAGTTTTGTTGACTGATTGAGCGATGGCCTCATAAAGATCTTTACGTGAACGCATTGATGAAAAGGTATGATCTGCGTTATGGATCTGTATGCTGGCGTAAAGATTTTTTTGGCGATGATTTTTTATAGTTCGTGCTGCTTGAGACATAAGAATTTGATGTCCGGGGTCGCCTTCTGAATATATGAGTGCTAGGGCAATATTTTTATCTCCCAGTAACAGGATGTCATTTTCCAGTGCCGTTCTAATTTTAATGTTTACACTATTTAACATTTTAAGTGCAAGCTGTTGTACTTTCTTTATGATGAAGATAAATGCAAATGACGCAATGTTATATAGCTTGCTGGGATGTGTGATTAAAGATAACCATTTTTTGTAATTAAAAAACTGTTTTTGGTAATACAGTTGATCAATTTCTGGTTGTGGGTTTCCTGATGATAAAAGAGTGTGTTCGGAGTGATAGTAATACGTTTCTGGGTTGATAAGAATAATTTTACGTAACCTTTCACACGATGATGTTAGGGCTGCGTGGAAAATGTTATGCGCGCCTGCGCTTATACCGCATAGCACAATAGACTTATGTGGTAAAAGTGTATTTATATATTCAATGGCAATATTAATATCACTTGCTGCATTTAGCGGATATTCTTGAGGTGGGTCTATTTCGTAATTGTTGGCACTGTCTCCTAGATTGCTAATGTCAATTCGAAAGGTTGTTACGCCATATTTAATAAGGCTTCGAGCTGTATCCACGTGGATATGGTTTGGACCAGCATGATGCGCTGCTCCGGTATTTACAAAAATAACCAACAAGTCTTTTTCATTGTTGTTAGGTGTCGTTAATATTCCAAATAGCTTCCGGTTGGCATTTATATTGATCACCGACTCTTTGTATTCAGGGTTACTATAATCTGAATCTATATCTTCATCATTATGTGGGTTAGCCAGCTTGGGAATATCTAACTGGGTTATCCAGTTTTGTATAAACTCAATATTTGAGTGAGGAATTTCTGAAAGGGTGACTTGCTTTATCATGTTGTCTAAACCATCAAGGTGCGTCAGTTCTGTTTTTATACCCGCAGACATTAATATTTCATTTAGCTTGGATTTCTTTGTTGCCCCTTTGGTTTCAATAATTAATGCGTTTTCAATATAACGGTAGTGCTCTGATGATAACGTTGTATCTCTGATGTTATTTTGTAATTCAGATGAGACGGGATAGCCACCACCTTCCATCGTGGTGGTTTCGGATGCATGTGTTTTTTTGTAAAGTACGGAGTCGAGCAGCTGCGTACTGCGTATATATGCAGCTCCCTTAATTTGAGGGTGCCAGAAGACGGCTGTTTTAATCTGCGCGGTGCGGATTGCTTCAGATAGTATAAGGCAGCCTGAGCGTAGACCTATGAATATTATCTCGCTAATATTAAATTGGTTCTTTAAGTAAGTACGTATCTTTTGAGGACTGTCGATCCATTTATCCCATATTCCTGGATCTTCAAGATTGCCTGATGAATTCCCCATGCCTATTGCGTCATAACGAATACAGTGAATTCCTGAGAGCGCTATTTTTTCTGCCAAAAGCTTAATACTACGATGGCACGACATATATTCGGGGCCTATTGGGCTGATTATAATAATGGCAGCATTCTTGACATTATTTTCTGGCAAGTGGTGCCAAAAAAATATTTCATCCGTATCCGATTTTAGCCAACTTGCGTAGCGGGATATTGCCATGAGTTATTCCATCAATATAAGGTGGTGCTGGAATGCCAGCGTTTAAAAATTATTATTTTTAGGTGGCAAATGATATCGATCTTTGAGTAGTTGCACTAGTGTGTGTATGGTTTTACATCGTGGTTTATATTTAGAAAAAGTATGGTCAGCATTTTCAACGAACGCAATGTTAATTTTATTCGTTTTCTGTAGTTTTTTTACTGTTTTTCCAGCGTTTGTCATGAGGATATCATATCCGGGGTCATTTCTTGCTAAAATAAATTGAATATGAGTATTATTATTTGCAATTTTAGCAAGGTCTAATCCGAGCTGGTGCCGGTGTTTATTGGCATTTTTTACTGTTTCGTTTTGCGTGATATGGCTTAATTTAGACATTAATCTTATTTCTACCCGGTTTTTTACAGCCTGAAATAAACTTTTAAAGTCAATTTTTCCTTTCAGTAGTTTTATCCAGCTATTAGGGCTGGCTAGTGCTTTTTTGTACCAATTCCATGTGCTGAAATGCTTTGTTGGTGAATTATGTTCAGACATGCCTTCATCCCAATAGAAGGTAAGAGGGTTAATTAAAATGCTTTCGGTGATGTTTATCTTTGTTAAGTCAAGTGCAGCATGAAATGAAAAATAAGCCCCAGAACATAAACCCATCAGAATAAATTGACTGTTTGAATTACATTGAAGCGCTTCGATTACTTCTAATATTCTTTTACTGGATGAAGTGATGTATTCAATATTTTCCAATTCTTGGTTTGGCGCAATACTGTCACCAATACCGGGTACATCGACACGAAGACAGCGAAAGCCCATTAAGCTTAATTCTCTGGCAATTAAAACATACAGTCGGCTAGGGCCAACACGGTGATTGGCTCCAGAATTTGCAATGATAACGGTTGGTAGTGCGGATTTTTTTGATTTTTCTGTTTCCGTCAAAATAGCAAAGTGTTGATTGTCGGCGCCATAATAAAAGATGCTTTCTCTTACGGTTTGGTTTTCTTGACTTGTACTGCTGCAACCGTTGATGTGTGTAATATCAGCATACCTTGCAATTTTTTGTTGTATTGATTGTATGGGATTGCTGATAGTATTTTTATCAAGATCCTTTTGTACCCATTGAATAACATTTTGAATGGCTTGATGGGGGACAATTGTTTGATGGGCATCGACAAGCATTTGTGCCGAGCCTACGTCATTTATTTGTTCAATATTCAAATCGTGCTGTTTCCATGCTTGCAGAAGTTTTGTATCGGTTGCTTGTTCGTCACGGGGCACAATAAGAATTCGTTTTGCTTGTGGAGTCATTTTAGTTAAGTTTATTTTACCAAGGTCATCGGCTGTTTGAGCCCAGTACCCCATACCTCCGGCTTCCAATAATGATTCATTTTGGTTGTTAGGCTGAATTTTGCTTGTCATCTGAAGGAGTTTGATTTCGCGAATATATTTTTTTCCACTATCCAATGCTGCCCAGAGAATTAAAAATTCTGTCGGTGTTGTCTTTGCGACTAATGATGCAAGTGTTGCACCCATCCGGAAACCAAATAAGCCAAATTTTTCACAGCCGGTTAAGGTTTTTAGTTGTTCGATGGCTTGGTTAATGCTCCAAAGCCAATTATCTAACCGGTTGTCATCTTCTTCGATACCTGATGAGTCGCCGGTGCCGTGGTAGTCAAATCGAATTGCGGGTATGCCTGCAAGTGCAAAATAATCAGCTATATACCGCAGTGAACGGTATGAGTTCATATATTCAACCGCGAGGGGAGGGCAGATAATAATGCCGGTGCTTGAATGTTGTTGGGCACTGGTTGTATGCAACCAGCCGAGTAACGGTTTTTCTTTTGAGCCAAAGTAAAACGGGTAGCGCTTAACGGAATAAAAATTATTAGAAAATGGAGTGTGGTTGTTCATTCTATTTAATTAGTCAGTAAGTACTTTTATTTTAACGTCTTCGGTGATGTTAAGTGCAGTAACATAGCCTTTGTAACGCTTGCTATCTAGGTTAACCCTTTTCATTGTTATAAGCTTAGTTGTATTTGGTAGCATGTGGAAGAAGTTGTTTTCGGCGAGATAGCCATTTACTTCGATATTGACTGCGTAAAGAAAGCGATTGGAAATTAATTCTATTTGATAATGATCGTCAGCGACTTGTTTTGCTGATGCGCTTAAGCATGTATTTGGATCGGTATAAGGTATTTCTGCATTTGGGAAATGATAGGCATCGCTTATTACTTCACCGTTTTTAGATTTAAGTTGTACTGCAACGATTGAATGCTTTGTAGGGCCAAAACGATAACTGTAAGTGGTGTCATAAAAGCTTGAAAGTATATCGTCTGAATTAAAAGTCTTGGTAGAGGTGGCTGGTGCAAAAACATCGATACTTTCTTGTGCAATAACAACGCTATCTTTATTTAGGAGTAAAATCTCAATTATGCCGGTAAAATTTTGTGTGGATTCATTACCAACATGAATGTCGATACCATTAAGTGACTCATTCGTAAGGACTACATTTATAGGTTGCCAGCACCGTTTTAAATAGTAGTAACATGCTTTAGGGTATCCATTACTGTCAATAATTCCCCATCCTGCACCTTGCCAAAAGTCTTTTAAGAACCAGACGAGCCCACCCGAGCATTGGCTATGCATGCTGCGCCATTCAGAAAAAACTTGTGACATGATTTCGCCTGTAGCGACTTCACTTAATTCCATATAGCTTTGTGTGTCAAAAGATCGTGTGCGTGTTGTGTCGATATTAAATATTTTTTTAGAATAGTGGTCGCGAACATCTTCAAAGTCCCAGCCTGTTCCAGTGTCGCGCGGGGTACGCTCCTTCCATTTTGGGTGATGGGTGACGGGTAGCTGACCACCTAAAACTTGGTTGCGTGTTTTTGTGACGGGAATATTGGCAAAACCAAGACACTCGGATGTAAATCTGACATCATGCTGGCGTAATTCTGAAACAGGGCGTTGGTATGCGCCAACACCATAGTAGTGTGTTATATTTTTATTGGTATGAAAAGGTTGAATGTTACCTGTGGGTGTGGATGAGACATAGGGAATGCTTGGGTGCAACGTGCTACATAGTTTGGGGATTTGTTCAGTAAACAAACTATTCTGCGACTGGGTTTTTGCTAGACCGAGCATGGCGGCTTGTTGCTCGATTTCACTGTTGCCGCAATAAACGCTGACACAAATATGTTGCCGTAAGCGAGTTAGGGTTTGTTGTATTTCTATATTAACGCTGCTAAAAAAATCAGGGTCATCAATGGGGTAATCCATATTGGCAAACATAAAGTCTTGCCAAACCATAATGCCAAGTTTGCTGCACAGTTGGTAGAACAAATCTTGTTCATAAATCATTGTGCCACCAATGCGGATCATATTGGCGCCAGCATCACGCATCAGTGTTAATGTTTGTTCAAGGTTCTGGTTCTCACCGTGTAAAGAAACAATATCGTTAATAGTCCAGCAAGCACCGCGGCAGAAAATAGCCTGCTCATTAATTATAATGCGAAAATTGCTATTAGCTTGATCCACTTTAATGTTTTTAAAGCCGATGGTTTGCAACTTGTAGTTTGTAGTTTTGTTATTAATGGATATGGATAATTCTGGTGTATAAAGCTTCGGCTGCCCATGTGTGTGTGGCCACCAGAGCGTAACATCTTTAATTTTTAACAGGCCTGAAACAGTGTAGCCGTTTGCACTTTTACTAACGTTTAAAACCGTGCTGCTATTACCAATGGTTAATGTTGCTGCAGGTTTGTCGGCTGAAACTACTTGGCATGTTAATTCGACTTCGCCAGATTCCCCGTGAAGTGAGGGCTTAATATTTATGTTTGTTGGCGTGTTCTTGTCGTGAAAAAAAAGTGGTTGCCATGGTCCGTTAGGTGCAACAGGGGGCGTCCAGCCGGGAATGCGGCCGAGTAACGTTGTGCGGACCCAGCGTAGTTGCTGTTGGGCAACCAGCTTTGTTTTCCATTGCGGTCGTGGGCGGCGCTGTTCTAGATAATTCGTAATAGAACGGAAGCATAAAATAAGCTCATTTTCTTCCTGGAGAAAGAGAGCTACATCAAGCTGGTGAGCAATAAACATATTCTTTGAGGAGAGTATATGTTGACCATTAAGCCAAACATCACAAAGTGTCGCAAGGCCTTTAAAATTTAACAGTGACGAAGAGGACGCGGGCAGTTTAAATGTGGTTTTGTACCACCAGTCTTTACTATCAAAATCAAATTGATTAGAAAATGACCATAAATCAGCATCACGATATGCTTGGGCAACGGTGCTAGGGACTTTGGTTGAAAGCCAGTTTAATTTTTTTGTGTCGAGCTCAGAAGGAGACAGGAATTCACCCGGCACTGTTCCAGATAACACCCATTCAGAAATTAGCCAGTTATTGTTTATTTTAATCATGTTGAGTCATTACTTCAAAATACGTAGGGTAAAGCCTATATGAAACTATACCATTATTAATTTGGTATCATAGTGGATTATTACCACATACCGCAATTATTGTGTCTTCTAATAGTTCAGGGAAAAAGGCATAATACATAATGAACATAGCAGAATTTTATTGCTGGCAGAATATGCTATCAATTTTATTGATTAAAAATTAATTCCGACTTTTAGGGACAGATTTATGACGTTAAAAATAGCAATTTGTGGGTTAGGCCATGCAACACGCGATATACATATACCCGCTTATAATAAGCTCTCTGATGTCGAGGTTGTTGGTGGCTTTGATCCTAATGTTAAAAGTGGTAACTATTCCTTCCCCTTGTTTAATTCTGTTGAAGAAATGATTGAACAGGCCAAACCTGATATGTTGGCCATTGTAACACCCACGGCAACACATTTTGAGTTGGCACAAACTGGCTTAAATGCGGGGTGCCATGTTTTTGTTGAAAAGCCCTTTATGTCGAACCTTGACGAGGCGGATGAAATTATTGCTCTTGCTGAAAAGGTTGGCAAGCAAGTTATAGTCAACAACCAATACCGTTTTATGAATATACACGAAGCAGCAAAAGAGCAAATTGGGACTGCTGGTTTCGGTGATTTATTATTTATATCGGTTAACCAGACTTTTCTTGTTTCAGATAAGACTGAAGATGGCTGGCGAGGTAACGATCCACAGCGTACCTGTAAAGAATTTGGTATTCATACACTTGATTTGGCGCGTTACTATTTTGGTGAAGACCCTGTTTCAATTACAGCAAGAATGCCCAAGGGCAATAACCCTAATGGCCCAGACTTTTTAAACTTGTTGCAACTTGAATTCTCCGGCGACCGTGTCGCTCATATTATGCTGGACAGGTTATCTAAAGGGCCGCATCGTTATTTGGATATCCGTTTAGATGGTAGTAATGGCATGGTTGAAACTAGTTTAGGTGGTAAAATAGAGCTCCATGCCGGTGTTAAAAGTGGAACACGTAAACCATACATTGAAGCCGATTTATCGATGGGGGGGCGTGCGCGGTTGTACCATGGTGATAAATATAAAAAACTGGCGTCAGATCCTTTAGACCTTTTTGCACACGCAACCCATAAGCTTATAAAGGCTTTTATGGTTGCAATGGAAAATGGTACAACACCCCCCTGTAGTGGTGCTGATAATAAGCGCACTCTGGCACTTGTTTATGCGGCTTATGAATCCAGTGAAAAAAATGCCCCGATAACCATGCAATATTAAAATACACCGTGGATTTTTCAATTCTAATCGGTTTAGTTAGTACTGAAGACAGTGACCGTATCTTTGAAGTGCTGCAGTCATTAAGAAATCAGAACGGGTTGCACCGCTATGAGGTGATTATTGGCGACCGAAGAAATAATACTATTAGCCGTCGGCTTGATGAAAGTTTTCCTGAAGTAAAACATATTTCATGCCCTGCGGATACTTCTTTACCTGAACTGCGTACACTCGCGCTCGATAGTGCGAGTGGAACCTATATTGTAGTAATTGAAGATCATAATGTTCCTTCTGAAAATTGGTTGGTGAGCATACTTCAAGCCTTTGCCGATTCACCTGAAGGAACGGTTGCGGTGGGTGGTTGTGTTGAAAATGGGGTTTACGATACACCGTTAGACTGGGCAACATTTTTATGTGAATACAGTTATTTCCTTGAGCCGGTCGACGAAGGTGAGACAAATACTTTACCTGGGATGAACGTGGCTTACCATCGTTCGGCTTTCAAAAATATTGATCGCAATATATTAACGGCTGGTTTTTGGGAAACAACCGTGCACCCTGTTTTGTTGGAAAGCGGGGCTAAGTTTTATTCAAGCAATAAAATTAAACTGTATCATTCTAAAAAATTCAGCTTTAGGCTTTTTGCTAAGCAGCGATTTATATATTCCCGTTATTATGCTGGTTTACGATTCAAGCGCGTTCAGCGACTAAAACGATCCGCTGCTTGTGCCATGACATTGCTGCTTCCTATTTTATTGTTATATCGTAGTACACTACAAATACGCAAAAAAAATCGTTTAAAGAGGGAATTTAAATTGGCAATGCCGTACTTGTTTGTATTTTATACCATATGGGCTTGTGGCGAGATGGTGGGCTACATGTTTGGTAAAGGGGATGCGTTGATTAAAATTGAGTGATTAGTCGGGTTGAAATAATTTTTTAGTGAGCAAGTATTGCGTTAATTTTTTTGCAACAACATCATTGCCGTTTTTATTGAAATGCAAGTAATCTTTGTATAGTTTTAAGTCGCCGTTATTTTGAATATTTTTTGTTAAGTCGTAAAAAGGAATGTTATTTTTCTTCGCTATTTCTTTTATTCTTGATTGAGGATACAAAACATATTTTTCATCAAAGCTTAAAACCGTTTTATCTACTTGGTCAGAAACAGGAAAAGTAATGATATTGAATTGAATATTTTTTTGGTTCAATATGGCCTTCATTTCGGCAATGAGTGCTTCGGAGTGTTTCCAGCCATAGGGTTTCCATGCTAAGTAAAAATCCATTCTATGTTCAAAAGACAAGTAGGGACGTTTGGATAGCTTGTTTTGTATGCGCTCAATTATATGAGCCGTTGAATGTGCCAGATAACTATTTGCAAAAATAGAGCCCGCAAAAGTATTCTTGTCAAAACGATTTAGCGTTACTTGAGGTTCAGTGTCTAAAAATGTTTTTGCTGTTGGCTTATGCAGATACTTATAGTATAGATCATTAAACACAAACCCGAGTATAACCATGTCGGGTTCCATATCTAGGCCATATGCTTTTAGAAACTCCATCTCCTGATATGTTGTATACCCCGGAATACCCGCATTAATAACCTCAATTTTTTGTTTGAATTTTAATGTGCTGTTTAAGTTTTTTTCAATGACTTGAGTATATAGTTTGCCCGAGGTTGTTTCGCCCGTCCAAATAAGGGAATCACCTAGAAATAAGATTCTATAGACCCCCTCTTTTTTTGCAGTAATCTCTTTGTTTTTTAGACCAAGGCTGTTAGTTCCATTCTTTTGTTGGAATCGCCAGCGTAGATTTTTGTCTTTATCGGTTAAGTGGGTAAGACGAATCATTTTTCGGTCAAATGGATATGCGCTGGCATCATAGCGAAAGAATAATTCAGCGATAGAGAAGGCGAATGACACTGAAATTAAAATACTTAACAATGTTAAAAATAGAGATTTCATTTACAAGGTTTATCCATATCCATTGAATATATAAGATGTTCTATTAATTATTGATGGCTGTCAATAAATTGTGCTGGGCTTAATGTGTCATTTTTTTGTTGAAGCCCCTTAATGTGCCCACCAGCTCGCCTAATCCCCAAGCGCCGAGCAAAATGTACAACACCGGCCAGGCCATTAAAAAAGTAACAGTGTGTTGAGGCTGACGTTGCCGTATTAATTTAAAAATACGAACAAGTAGCACGGCGGGCACAGCAAAGGTTGAAAGCACGCGTATTAAACGTTGGCTGTTCCACTGGTGGCCGCCACGATAACTGCCGTAACGTTTTCCGCCGGTATACAAATGTACCAATGCCTGATTAAACGAGAAGGGTAAGCTTGTTAGTACAATAGCGTTTGTTGCTGGGCAATATTTTGCACCTTGTGTGATTAAGGCGTCGTGTACTTCATTGTCGTAAAAACCATCTTGCCAGACATTGTTGCAAGCATCTAATGCCGTTTTAAAATATCCGCAGTTTACCGCCGATAAGTAGGGCATACTCTCAGCCGGAAAGGGTGGCATCATTGCCGAATATTCAGACCAGTACAGTGCCCAGCAAAATAGACTGGAGTTTGAGCCATTTTTAACAGGACCGCCTGCGATGCAATTTGAGTTTGATAATGTTACTTGCATTGACTCTAGCCATTTCGGGGTGACTTCACAGTGATCTTCAATAAGTAAAATTCTTTCGCCTTGTGCTGCAGATACACCTTGGCTGCGGAGCCGAAAGACACGTGTTTCTCTAAGTTGTACGGATGACAGGTTTTGTTCATCCGGATTAAAGACGAACCTAATGTTATTTTGTTGCAACGGTTTTATTTGTTCGGCTGTGAAAATAGTTGAAACAATAATTTCAGTGTTGGCAGCATATGTTTTAATGCTGGCCAAGCATTTCTCTAAGTGCTGTACCGAACTGAACGATGCAATAACGATGGAGGTTTTTGTTTTCTGCATGGTTATTGCCTAGGATTGTTTTGGACTAGATAAACGTACATCCCATTCAGGTGCTATTTGTTTTAATAGCTGCTGGATGATGGGTAACTTTTTTAATAACCGATAAATTTTTACCAGTAATTTTGTTCGAGCCGGGAGTGTTGCGAGTGTTTTGTCGCTAATATCGGCCAGTGCTATGTCAACGTTGTTAAATGATAGCGCTGCTGTTTTTTTCATACGATTGTAGGAGTGCAACGTAATATTTTCAAAGCTGGCATCGCGGCGTTTGCGTACATACTTTATTTGCCAGGCTTTAGGCAAAAAACCGACACCCCAAAGGTGCGCATAAGGGTTGTTTGTTAATGAAAACCGATTGACGGTATTAATTAAACAACTGCCATCTTGGGTAAGGGTGCGTTTTAATTCAATCAGGGCTTCTTCAGGGTTTCTTAAAAACTCAAAGGTTGACGCCATAATGGCAGCATCGAATGAGTGTGGTTTAAAGGGTAAATATTCTGCACAGCAACAAACTAAAGCGGGTACCTCCAGCCCCTTATCCATAAAACGACGTCGACTTAAGTGTAACCAGCGCATGGCAATATCGGTGCCGACGGGGTGCTCAATGTGCATGGCGGCAGTGGCGAGTAAGTTGCCTGTACCGCATCCTATTTCTATAAAGCGCGATGGTCGCTTTTCCCCATCGTTTGTTATTAAATCAAATAAGCGCTGACCCCGAGATTCTCCTCGCATGGCATTATCAACAAACTTTGCTCTTAATAGTGGCGGTGTTACATCACTATAACTCCAGTAGTAAGTCAGTAATTCTCTTAAGGGGTATTGCTCAAGTGCATCGAGCACAATTTGAGTTCGTGAACGGTCTTCATCAAAATCAAGGTAGGGGTCGGGAAATACGCGAAAATCTGGTATGCCGGCTACAACGGGGTACTCTCGTTTGCAGGGCCGGCAGTGATAATGTGTACTCGTCGTTGTTAAGTCTTCTTTACAAAGCGGGCAAACAAACTCGAGCTTTTGGTTTGCGGGTAATAATTCGGGTGCCGCAATCCCAGATATAGAGGCTACTGTTTTTTCCATTTTTTACGTATACCAAAAAATGCGCGGATAAGTTCAACTGGTTGATAAACAATGCTGGGCCACAAAAAGACTTCAGTGGTGCAATGGCATTGTTTGGCTCTTATTTCTTTTCGGAGTTTGTTTGCTTTTACTGAATCCCAGATTTCAAAAAAACTATTGTCACGTAAGTTTCCACTTGGCTCATGAATTTCGCAGAGGCTGACATCACCATTGGCATAAACAACACCGGTCATATTACCCGCTGTGCATTTTATGTATTGTTTGTCTTCCTCTATTACTTTAAGTTTGCCCCATTGCAGCATGGGCTCGACGATAGAGCCATAGCGTTGTTCTTCTCTTGGCTTCCACACTTTAGCGATGTGCTGAAACAGATCTTCGTACTGGGTCAGGGATGGTCCCTGCAAAGACGGGTTTTTGCGGTCACCACGAATAATGGCTAGGTTGTGATGCTCCATTGCCGGGCAGCGTTCATACAAGTATTCTGTGAGCTCCCATATTTCTTTCATGTTGGTATCGGTTGCGGTACTGATGCAATGGATTTGCAGTCTAGGGTCTTCTTTTTGCAGTTCCGCAAGTATGTCGTAGGTTTCCATCGCTTTCTCGAAAGATTTAGGATTACCCCTGAATTCATTATGGAAGTCTTCGGTGCCATCAAGCGAAATTTCACAAACAAATAAACTAAGTTGCTCTGCAGTGTTTGCTTTTAGTAGTTTTTTCAGTTGAGTTTCGGTTCTTTCGGGGAAATAAGCATTGGTTGGTACATACACTTCTTTGACACCATTGTTGGTTATAAAAAACTGTACGATTTCTGCAAATTGTTTATGGATAAAGGGTTCGCCGCCGGAAAGATTTAAGTGTTCAAAATGACCAAGTTCAAGTGACAGTTTTTCAAACTCGTCCACTGATAAATCATTACGTTGATTCAGGTTCTTCCAATAGAAGCAATGTTCACAGGTAAGGTTGCAGATTGAATTAATAAAGACAACAAGAAAGGGTGGCGTTTGTTGAGATCGATGGGAGCGCGAGCGCGCCATCATTTTGAGGTGTCGAAGAATACGTTTAAATAAAGCCACAATAATTACCTGAGTTTAGAGTTTGATTTTCGAGGTTACATACTATACCAGCACTGGCGTATAAAACCAAAAATCGCTTGCGGCATAAAACTAACGGAGAGAATATTTTATCCTATGTGCAGTTTAAATTCGTCCATTTTTCAATTCATCTTAGCTTGATGTTTCACCCTAAATGCGGGAGCACTTTGAGCTTTGCATTTTGCTCAGCACTAAGTTTGGTGTGGCGCAGTATATGTTATGTACAACAAGCTGAAAATGTAAATATTACACATTGTATAAATAATATACAGCAGCGAAGAGGCGCATGATGTATTATTAAACAGTGCACTCGACCCAGATGACAAGGGTTAAACTTGTTATCTATGTAAAATAAAAATGAAGTGCAAGTTTTATACTTTTTTAGCAATTTTAATACAAAACTTGGTTTTTAGTGGGTAGCCTTTCGGCTTTTATTCGGTGTCGCACATTCTTTAAATGTGTGTATAGGGTTTAATTCGATTGCAATTCAAGATTATTTGCGCTGCGTGATGATGGTGGTGAAGTGCTTGGCTGGGTATTATTTAACATGGGCGAATGAGGGTAATGTTTTTTAAAATTTTTCAACTCGGTAGTAAACAGTGTCATATTTCTACATGCTGGAAGCCTGTTGTGCTTGTGCTGCTTTTTATTCTTTGGGTGGCCACGTTAACACCTGGCCATAATTGGGGTGGTGATTTTAGCCAGTATATTCTTCATGCAATAAATCTGGTTGAGGGCAGAGCATACTCGGATATTGGCTATATCTACAATACCTTTTCTTTTGTTGCTCCCCCAGCCTATCCGCCTGTCTTTCCTTTGGTGCTGGCGCCATTTTATGCTTTATTTGGGTTTAACCTGTTTGTTTTTAAGATGCTGCTTGCTGCATTTTTTATTATAGCGCTATATGTAGCAACAATAATGACTACGAAAAAGTTAACTAATCTTTATCAGTTTGTGTTTATTCTCATATTAGCTCTAAATCCGTATTTATGGCTGCAGAAGGATCAAGTTTTGTCGGAGTTTCTGTTTATGCTGATTGTGTTTGTAACGTTAGTGATACTGAATCAGCGGTATGTTAAAACGGAAACAGGTTATTGTGATACTAAAAGTAAAAACTGGTGGTTTGCGGCACTTATCGGGCTGTTTTTATATTTAAGTTATGCAACACGAGAAATTGGTATTGTTTTTATCCCTGCAATATTATGTTTTGAATTATTTTATTTTCGAAAAATCAGTTTAGCAACAGGCGTTGCATTGCTTACCTTTGTTGCCTTAATTGGTATTCAAAGTTACGCAATAAAAACACCGCCGAGTAATCCTGAGCGTGCTGAGCGTGTAGTCAAACTGGCTGAAGAACAGGGAGAACAGAGCACGGCAATGAGCCATGCTGATTTGATTAATATAAATTTAGGCCATATTACAAATCAGGCTGAACGCTATGTGCGATCAATGCGGAATTTGTGGCCTGACTCCGACGTACAGCTTGTCTATCTATCATCAACAATCGCATTGGTTATCTTTTTGCTCTTTGCTTTTGGTGGTTACCTTCGATCTGTCTATTTTGGGCCAACTTTGCTTGATATTTTTGTGGCAGGCTATATGGCGGTATTATTTTTATTCGCCGGGTTTGATGGGTTGCGGTATATGATTCCTTTAGTTCCTGTTTTCTTCTTATATGCATTCAGGTTGCATGAAGAGTTGCTTAAGACAACATATAAAAAAATTATGCTTGTTATTGCTGTAGTTTTTTTGGGAGCAACAACTGTTAATTATGCATCAAGTAATTTTTATGTGAGTGGATATAATTTAGGAATTTTAAACCCTTATGCAAAGGAGTTTTTTTCTTATGTAAAAGAATCAACACCAAGTGACAGTATTTTTATTTTTGCGAAGCCTCGTGTTATGGCTTTAATAACTGGCCGTCAAGCTTCAACAAGACCGAAAACGCACCGAAAGAATGATATTTTGGTTAAGTACATGGTTGCGATTAGGGCGACATATTTAGTACATTCAGCAGTCGAAGTTAATGGTATGCAGAGCTCTGTTAATGAACTGGTATTGCCCAATGATAAGTTTGAGCTCACTTTTAATAACGGATATTTTTATGTGTATAAGTTACTGCTAAAATAGATGCTTTCTATAACAGGTAAGTTGGGTTAACATGGCGGGCAGCGAAAAAATGGATTTAGCTTTGATTTATAGCCAGTTCATGAATCATTATTAAAATAAAATTATTGATAAGTTATATAACTTATTTTTATAAAAATTAAGGGAATGAAGTTGAAAAAAATACTAGTTACCGGTGGGGCGGGTTTTCTCGGGCGGCATATTTGTGGGAAATTGCTGGATGATGGCCATGATGTTATATGCGTCGATAATTTTTTTACCGGCACTAAGCGCAACATTATCGACTTTATGGATAACCCCTATTTTGAAGTAATGCGACATGATGTTTGCTTCCCGTTGTATGTGGAAGTGGATGAAATCTATAATTTAGCCTGTCCGGCCAGCCCGATCCATTATCAACATGATCCTGTCCAGACTACAAAAACCAGCGTGCATGGCGCCATCAACATGCTGGGGCTGGCAAAAAGAATTAATGCTAAAATCCTTCAAACCTCGACAAGTGAAGTCTATGGTGATCCCGAAGTGCATCCTCAAACGGAGGACTACTGGGGCAATGTTAACCCAATTGGCATTCGGTCTTGCTATGATGAAGGCAAGCGATGTGCAGAAACATTATTTTTTGATTATCACCGGCAGCATGGTTTAAATATAAAAGTTGCAAGACTATTCAACACTTATGGATCGCATATGCATCCTAATGATGGTCGAGTTGTCTCTAATTTTATTGTGCAGGCACTTAGCAATAAACCGATTACTATTTATGGGGATGGTGAGCAAACCCGATCTTTTTGTTATGTTGATGATATGGTCAATGTGTTAATAAAGTTAATGAACTCGCCTGATAATATTCAGGGGCCGGTTAATGTGGGCAACCCTGGCGAATTTACAATTCTTGAGTTAGCTCAAAAGGTGATTGATTTTACAGGCTCAAGTTCAAAGCTTGTATTAAAACCGTTGCCACATGATGACCCAACTCGTCGCCGCCCGGACATTTCTTATGCCAAAAAACATTTAGGATGGGAGCCGAAAGTAAAATTAGATGAGGGTCTTAGAAAAACGATTGAATATTTTGAGCAAACTTTAAATTCAAATTAAGGAAGCACAGTGAATAATTTTTTAATTGGTGTAAAACAATATGGATAAATCAAATCAGGATAAAGCTATTTTAATGGCATCGTTTGCGAAAATGGATCCCGTTGCTTTGGCAGCGGCCTTTGGGGGTATTTGGGGTCTTTTGATTTTTGTCGCAACGAGCTTGTTATTAATTCAAGGCGCAGCGGAAGGGCAAGAAATCGGGCCACACCTAGCACTTCTTGGTATTTATTTGCCGGGTTATGAAGTTACCTGGTCTGGAGCAGTGCTTGGTGCATTCTATTTTGGCGTCATGGGCATTATTGCAGGTCTTGTTATTGCAACGCTGTGGAATCTAACTCATTACATTTACATTGTGTTAACAGTAGCGCGTGCGGTGTGGTGGAAGATGATGGCGGATTAAGGAGTATATGATGACAAATACCACAACAACAAATAGCACAGAAGCCCAATATGACGAAGTTCTTCTGCACGCTTCTGTAAAACTGAATACTCGGCTGCTTGCGGGTGTCTTTGGCCTTATATCAGGATTATCCCTGTTTGTAATAACCTATATTTCTTTGTATCGGGGCATGCCTGATACGGGGCAGTATTTACGCTTGCTGGGTGTTTTTTTACCGGGATATGAAGTGAGCCATTTTGGAGCTTGGGTTGGCTTTTTCTGGGCTTTTATTATTGGTGCCTTGCTTGCGGGCATGTTTTATCGCATTTATGCCCGAAGTATTCCGGACTTAATTCAGGACTACCTGCGTGACGGCGCAAAGAATGACGATTTGCTTGGTATGCCAATGCGTTTAAGTGGGCACTACCTTGGCCTAGCGCTTGGGGCAATTATTGCTGGCGGACTTATCGTGACAACGAACTGGCTGGTGATTCGCGGCACAGCCGATGAAAGTACACATGCACAGTTATTGGTTAATTTTTTACCTGGGTATTCTGTGAGTACCATTGGAAGTTTTATTGGGGCAATAGAGTTATTTATTTTTAGTTATATTTTATCTTTATTCTTTTGCTGGATTTACAATAATGTTGTCGCATTTAGAGGGACGAAGTGACATGGCAAAAAAAGCAGAACATGTAATCATTCTGGGTGGCGGCCCTGGTGGTCTGGCAACAGGACATGAAGTTAGCACTAAAGGCGGCAAAGTAACCGTGCTTGAAAAAAATGACTTTGTTGGAGGTCTTTGCCGAACTATTGAAGATAAGGGCTATCGCTTTGATTTAGGTGGCCATCGGTGGTTTTCAAAAAATGAGGATCTTAACAATTGGTTCAGACATTTAATGGAAGGTGAAATTGTTATTGTCGAAAGAATTAGCCGCATTTACTATAATCGAAAGTTCTTTTTTTACCCAATTCGGTTTTCCGATATTTTCAAAAACACGGGTCCTATAACGATTGTTTATGCTGGGTTGGCTTTCTTTTGGTCGGCCATTTCACAGGCATTATTTAATAAACCCATTATCACGATGAAGCAGGCCTATGTTTCGCAGTTTGGAACCAAGCTGTATGACATGTTTTTTCGGATGTATTCAGAAAAAGTTTGGGGTAAACCCTGTGAAGAACTGTCAGCCGACTGGGTGTCTCAGCGCAGTAAAGGTTTGTCTGTCTGGACAACCGTACGTGATGCATTAATAGGAAGTAATAATAAGGTAACCAGTTTAATTGATGAATTTATGTATCCTCAGTATGGTTATATGCGTATTCCGGAACGCCTGACAGAAGATATTAAATCGAGCGGCAGTGATGTGTTGCTTGAGTCGGCAGTTAGCCGAATTCAATATCATGGCCCGAATGACTTTGAAGTTTTTTACGTTAACAGTAATAAAGAAGAAAAAAGTGTTCGGGGCGATTCGGTTGTTTCCACTATCCCTTTTGGTTATCTTGCGCAGATTCTAGAGCCTGCATGTAGTCAGGAAGTTAAAGATGCGGCAAATGCACTGGAGTTTAGAGATTTAGTGACGGTTAACGTTATGATTAAACGTAAACAGGTTTCACCCGATACTTGGTTATATATTCAAGATGACGATATTATTTTTGGGCGTTTTCATGAGCCAAAAAACTGGAGTAAGGACATGGTTCCAGATGATGAGCATACCTCATTAGTTCTGGAATGTTTTTGCACTGCGGGTGATGACATTTGGAATATGTCCGATGAGGATATTTCGGAGCGCTGTTTACGCGACCTTGTTGACAAGCTCAAATTTATTAAAGAAGATGAGTACGAAGGTTCAACCGTTATTCGTACTAAATATTGCTACCCTGTTTACGATTTGGAATATGCTGGAAAATTAAAAGTTATTAATGAATACCTTGCAGGTTTTGAAGGCCTTAATATTTCAGGCCGTGGCGGCATTTTCCGTTATAACAATGCAGATCACTCGGTTGAAATGGGCTTGATGCTGGGGCAAAAGCTACTTGGTTATGACATTGATCATATGGCTGTTAATACCGAAGATGATTATCAGGAAATAATAGGTGAGAATGAAGCGCGGCGTGATAAGTATATTTTTGAATTACCCGAAAATTTTATTGCACGACAAGAAAAAGAAGCCGGAGCGGCTTAGCTAAAATCAACATACTGTTGTAACGTGCCAGAGCGACACATTTGCCTATGTCTAATACTGCTTATTCACCACTTAAAGCCGGTATTGTTGGAGCGGGTCTTATGGGGCGCTGGCACTCAAGTGTTATTCAGCGCTTAGGCGTGCAGACGGCTTGTATACTTGATACCAACCACCAGCTTGCACTACAGCTTTCAGCTAAGCTTAAGAATAACCCTGCGGTGTTTTCTAGCCTTGATGAAATGCTGTCCTGTGTTCAACTGGATGTCCTTCACATATGCACGCCAGTTGAAAGTCATTACCCCATTGCAATGGCGGCGATAGATGCGGGCGTGCATGTGGTTGTTGAAAAGCCACTGGCTACTTCGGTCGATAAAACCCAATCTTTATTGACCGCTGCTACGGCTAAAAACGTAAAAGTGTGCCCTGTACACCAGTTTGGTTTTCAGGCGGGCACACAAAAAGCGATATCTCATCAGGACTCTTTAGGTGAGTTGTTGCATCTGCGATTTACAACAGGGTCGGCAGGTGCTTCAGGACAAACGCAAAGTGCACTTAACGATGTTATTGCAGACATTATTCCGCACCCACTATCTGTTTTGCAGCGAATACGCCCCAATATAAAGCTGGATACCCGTCAGTGGTCGGGTGTGCATTCGCGTAAAGGTGAGTTGCAGCTTATTGGAGAAGCCAATGGAATTGGCATAGATATATATATTAGTATGAATACAAGGCCAACACGTTGTGAAATGGAGTTATTTTTTACTGATGGCCGTATTGTTCTGAATTTTTTTCATGGCTATGCCTTAATAGAAAAGGGTAAAGTTTCTCGTATTCAAAAATTGGTGCAGCCTTTTAAATATGCGCTAAATCAATTATTTGTTGCTGGGTTGAATATATCAAAACGTAGTTTAATGGGTGAACATGCCTACCCGGGGCTTTACAGTTTAATCAGCGAATTTTATAGCTCAGTGAAAAATAATACAGTATCACCAATAGCAGCAGAAGACATATTAAATGTAGCCATTGCTCGTGATAATTTAGTCGGGCGTTTTTTAAAGTAAGCAATAATTATGATAGATAAATTATGTTTAAGTAGAGGCTTGGCATAAATGCGGATAGGTATAGATGCATCGTGTTGGTGGAGCCGGCGAGGTTTTGGTCGGTTTACCCGTGAGTTACTGATTGCCATGTTTGAAGAAGAACGAGGCCATGAATTTTATCTGTTTGTTGATCGTCCCCCCGAACCTGAAATGTTACGGCCAAATATTCACATTGTGCAGGTTGAGCTTTCGCAACATGTTACTGAAGCGGCTGTTGCGGAAGGAAGTCGTTCAGTAAAAGATATCTGGGCATTTACGCGTTCGGTGTCGAAGTACCCACTGGATGTGTTATTTTTCCCCGCCGTATATTCATGGTTCCCTGCACCGCTAAGATTGCCAATGGTGGTAACCTTGCATGATGCGATTGCCGAACACTTTCCCGATTTGATCTTTCCTGATAAAAAGGGGCGCTTGCTCTGGTCACTAAAGATGAAGCTTGCGCGCTGGCAAGCAAGTCGTATCATGACTGTATCGGAAGCAGCCAAAAAAGAGATTGTAGAATACTTACATATAAAACCAGATGTTATCGATGTAGTCAGTGAAGCAGCCGACCCCCGTTTTAAACCAATGTTGGATGTGGATGAGCGCCTAGCAGCACGAAAACGCGCAAGTTTGCCAGGCGAAGTTCGGTTGATTGTTTATGTTGGCGGCCTAGCTCCCCATAAAAATATTCCCGGTTTATTGAATGGTTTGTCGCAAGCGGTGGAAAGAGGTGGCATCGATGATGTTCATCTTGCATTGGTTGGTGACCTTGATGGCGATGGTTTTCATTCACATTATGAAGAGCTTAAGGAAATTGTGCAGGCTGATAGTCGGCTTATTGATAGGGTGCATTTTACAGGTTTCGTTTCGGATGACGATCTTGTTACCTTATATTCTGACTCGCTTGCTGTAACCTTGCCCTCATTTTCTGAAGGTTTTGGTTTGCCCGCAATTGAAGCAATGGCCTGTGGTGTGCCAGTATTAGCGAGTTCAGCTGGTTCAATACCTGAGGTTGTTGGTGACGCAGGCTTATATTTTGACCCGCACAAGGTTGAACAAATAACAAATGCGATACACCAGTTAGCGACTGACAGAGATACGCTTAATGATCTCAGGCTTAAGGCATCGCAGCGTGCTGCCCAATTCACATGGAGTAAAGCGGCTAAATTGGCGTTTGACTGTCTTGAAGGTGCAGTAGGCAAGCAATAATGCGCTTTTGTATGGTCAGCACATTTTACCCGCCATATCACTTTGGTGGTGATGCAACCTATGTGCGAGCACTATCCCGAGCGCTTGTTTCAAGAGGGCATGAAGTGGATATTATTCATTGTGAGGATGCATACCGTACGGTGAGTCACACCAAAAATGTTCCTGAGCTACTTGAAGAAGATGGAATAAAAGTACACCGCCTGAAAAGCCGTTTTGGTGTCTTATCACCACTTTATACTCAGCAAACAGGTCGCCCGGGTTTTAAAAGTGCGGCGATCCGGGAAATATTAAAGCAAAATTTTGATGTTGTAAATTTTCATAATATTTCACTTGTTGGCGGGCCTGCCGTCTTAGGTTTAAGTGAAGCTGCTGTTACTTTATACACCTTACATGAACATTGGTTATTGTGCCCCGCACATATATTCTGGAAAAACAAAATGCAGGCATGTGATAAGCGGCAGTGTATGCGTTGTTCAATACGTTCAGGCATTCCCCCTCAGCTGTGGCGTTATACCGGACTTATTAAACGCTCCCTCCGGCATGTTGATGCACTCATCGCGCCCAGTAAATTTACAGCAGAAAAGCATCAGCAAGCAGGAATTGCTGATAATATTGAAGTGCTACCTCTTTTTTCAACACTGAATCCTGAGCAGGACAGAGCAACTCGTGTGACTAGTTCACAACCAGCTGTTAGGCAACCTTTTATTTATGTTGGCAGAGTGACAGCATCAAAAGGGATCGTTGCTCTACTCGATGTTTTTAGCAAACTGCCTGCTATTGATTTACATGTGATTGGTGATGGAGATTTGTTAGTAGTACTTAAACGTGATTATCGCAAGTTTGCAAACATTCAGTTTTTAGGTGCAATAAACCAATCGGAGTTAATTCAAATCTATCAAAGCGCAAAAGCATTAATTCTGCCCTCACTGGCCCCCGAGACATTTGGTTTAACCATTGTTGAAGCTTCTGCTTGTCGGACGCCTGCACTTGTTCGCTCTGCGGGTGGTAGCCGTGATATCGTTGATTCGACTGGTGGCGGTTTTGTATACCAGACGGATGATGAATTAATATCCTATATTATGCAGCTGGACTCGGAGGCTGGGTTAAGTGATATGCTCGGGGAAAAAGCGCGCCGAGGTTTTGAAAACTTTTATACAGAAGAACAACATTTAAATACCTATTTGACGCTGGTTGATAATATTCAAAATAAAAAAACAGCAACGGCTAAAGGTTTTCAGAAATGAAGGCAATTATTACCTTTCATAGTTTAGATCAGTCTGGTTCGGTTTTATCTTACCCGCCTAAACTATTTGCCAATTTGTTGGATTCTCTTACTCGTTCCGAAGTACCGATATTAAGTTTGGATGAGCTGCTTTTGGACGAAACGAAAGCAGGAATTACTTTTACATTTGACGATGGAATGAAGACTGTATTTACAGAAGCCTTACCCATACTCCAAGATTTTAATGTGCCGGCGCATCTTTATTTAACAACAGGTGCTGTGGGTAAAGATAATCGGTGGCCGACACAACCCGCTAGTGCACCTGGTTTTGAAATGTTGGCGTGGGATGAAATAGAAAAATTACATGCGGCAAATATTTATATTGACTCGCATACGAACAGCCATCCTGATATGCGTACACTCAGTCAGGATGAGCTGGAGGATGAATGTGGGATTGCAGACAAACTAATTGAAGAAAGGCTTGGGCGACAGCCTCAATATTTTGCATATCCTTATGGTTATAAAAATTCTCATGTGTGCGATTTTTCTCGTAACCGTTATAAAGCAACGGTTACAACAGACTTCCGAGTTTTATGCAGCACTGAAGACTGTGCAACACTACCACGTCTGGATGCCTACTATTTGCAGCCTAAATGGTTAATAAAAAATTTAAATAGCCCGCTTTCAAAAAGCTATATTGCATTGCGTGGCTGGATTCGTACAGTAAGAGGGAAACAATGAACAACAAAATACTTTTGTCGGTGATTATCGGTGTTCAGTATGCGCAAGACAATCTTGACGCAATATTGTTAAATCTGAACCCTGCTGCTTATGTTGATGTGGAGTTTTTATTCTGTGCAACGGATGCTGACCCGGATACTTTAAATATTATTTCTGCCTTTAACAATTGCCATCTAGTTACTTGCAAGAATGGCCGATTAATACCTGAAATGTGGGGTGATGGAATTAAAGTTGCGAAGTCAGAAAAAGTAGCTTTAAGTACAGCACATTGTATTCCTGCCAAGAACTGGGTTGATATATTGCTGGCTACCGATATGGAGCAGTATCCTGGGGTTGGTGGCGCTATAGAAAATGATGCAACATCAAGCCCAAAAGACTGGGCTATTTTCTTTTTACGTTATATTTCATTTTCTCCGCCGCAGCAAAGTCGGGAAATACATGAAATAGCGGCAGACAATGCGGTTTACCGGCGAGATGATATTTTGGAGCATGATGACTTGTTAGCAAAAGGATTCTGGGAGCCGTCCTTTCATTCTCGATTCAGGAACAAGGGGATGGCCTTGTTTTTGTCCTCTGATTTGGTTGTTACACATAGGAATTGTTACACTGCGGGACAATTTTTTAAACAACGCCTAGCTCATGGTAAAGAATTTGGCTTGGCTCGAGTAAGGGAGATATCAACTGTTAAACGATTGCTTTTAATTGTTCTCTCGCCTGCACTTCCTATTTTATTTTTAAAGAAAATAATTTTATCGGTTAAACAACATGGCGCTCACAAGTCAAAGTTACTAATGGCAACACCTTGGTTACTGGTATTTCTTTTAGCTTGGGGTTTAGGTGAAGCTCGTGGCTATCTTTCGATGAAAAAATAATTAACAATATGGAATATAATAAGGGTATTAAAATGAGTGCAGATGATAGAGGTAAAATGGAAACGGGTGCGCTAGATATTAGTATTATTATGCCAGTTTATAACGGCAAGGAATTTATTATAAAAAGTTTGCCGCCACTGATTGGCATGATGAAGCGAGGTGAGATCCGAGAAGTTATTGTAGTTGATGATACTTCTACCGATGACACAGCAGAGATTGCGCGTGAGCTAGGTGCAAGGGTTATCCCTTCGGGTGGGCGGCTTGGCCCCGGTGCAGCTCGTAATGAAGCAGCAAAGCTAGCCAAGGGCAATATCCTCTGGTTTGTTGATGCCGATGTTATTATTCATGATGATGCGGCATCTTATATGGCTGAGGGATTTGCAGCACCTGAAGTCGTTGCTGTTTTTGGCTCGTATGATGATGAGCCACCCGCACAAAATTTTTTATCGCAGTATAAAAATTTAGTCCATCATTTTTATCACCATCGAGGTCGTAAAGAAGCCTCAACCTTCTGGTCTGGTTGTGGTGCGGTTAGGAAGGAAAATTTTCTTGCTGTGGGTGGTTTTGATGTGGAAATGTTTAAACGTCCTTCGATAGAAGATATTGAACTGGGTTATCGGCTTCGTGAAGCAGGGGGAAAGATAATGCTTTTCCCTGAACTTCAAAGCACGCACTTAAAAGTCTGGCGGTTTATTAATTTAATTCATACGGAAATATTTTGTCGGGCGATCCCTTGGTCACGATTAATGATACAACAGACTGGCGTTGTTGATGACTTGAATGTCAGCACGCAGGAGCGAATGCGTGCAGTACTGGCTGGCGTCGCCTTTTTAGGTTTGTTTATGACTATTATTGGTTGGCTACCTTTGTGGTCTGTCGTTGTTTTGGCTGGCAGTGTCATACTTGTAAACAGTAAATTGTTTATGTTGTTTTTAAAAAGAAAAGGTTTGTTATTTGCTTTAATGGGCTTAGGTTTTCATCAGTTATACTATTTATATAGCAGTGCTGCGTTTGCGTATTGTTTGCTGGAATCAAAAATACCACAGTTAAAGAAACTAACTGAATAAAGAGTATTATCGCTTTATAGGTATTTTTTTGTCAGGTTCTGCATTGCGATTCCCCATGAATTAGCCATTGCATCAATTGGGCTTAAATCCAGTGTTTTACCGCGAGTAATCACTCTTGCAAGTTGAAATTGGTATACCTTTGCTGTTTCAGATATGGACTTAGTCTGTTTTATCGTTTCTTTTAGCCCCGATTCTCCCTGACTCGATAACCAGCTTAGGTAGTTGGCGGCAAGTTCATAGCAAGCTCCAAATTGCCGGAGTGTTGCAAAAGAATACTGGTGGAATGTTTCTAGATTTTCGTTACTTAGCCATTTTACATCGCTTTCGAATTTGGTTTTGAAAGCATGAAATGGGTTTTTTGTCGGCAGCAAGGTTAACTGTTTTTGTAACAATTTTAATGATATTTCTAGTGTTTTAGCGGTTGGCAATTTACCTAAACGCTTTAATTTTGCAATTTCTACATAGGGTGATAATACAGCGGGATCAGGTTTATCTCGCAAACGAAATACGTCAAGAAAATCTTCGGCGGGGAGGTGATAATAACCTTGGCCATGAAAGTATCCTAAATGATTTTTTTCGAGATCAATTTCTGTTACTGCAACCGTTGATTTTACGTGCGCAAGTTTGTATGCCATTCCTGCCGTATCAGGCAGGAAGAATGAGTCTAGTTCGACAAGCACCGGCCGTCCTAAACCCACCTGTTCCTCAATGTGTTTAGTTAGAGGCTGCCATATAGCAAGTTCCTGCACATCAATGCCATAGAGATCATATATATCTGCAAGCGGGAATTTAAAGAAGGTCCATTGGTCACCTTCAAAGTCGATTGCGAGCGTATAAGGCATTGCTGCAATGGGCTCGTGGCCTAATGAGTGCAGTAATTCAATCCAAATATCAACATAACAATTTGTTTCTGCCCAGTCTCGTTCTTGCGAATGGATGCGGTGGCGTGAGTAGTTAGCGGGGTCAAGATTCAGAATTTGTTGCATCATAGTTCCAGAACTTGTTTAACTTCTTTTGGCCACGTTTCTGGTTCGAAGCCATGTTTTTTTAATAATGCTAAGGTGATCCTTTCAAGGCCAAAACCGACACATGCAGTATGTGCGTGCTGGCCATCTGGCGTTGTAATGTTGAATTCAGTACCGAAGTGATCCATATGGTAGTTGCTGGACGTGATGGCAGTAAGTTTTTCTGTGGAGGCGATAGGAGCAACAAGTTCATATTTTAATTCCTGTTCTTTTTGGGTTGCGGCCATAACGCGTCCACCGCGGCCAAAGAAAGGATCATTTGCCACAATTGGTTTAACATCGAGTCCAACTGAAATCAGCATTTCTTCAGCTTTTTTTAGCCAGTAGTTGCGGTGATTAAGGGCTTGTTCAGGTGTGCCAAGTTTTACATATTCGCGCTGCCTAAAAATTTGCATCCGTGCCGGATCAGGTGAAGGCTCATGTCTGAAAACAAAGGCACGCAAATCAACCAGTCTGCCATTTTCAGGTAAAATTTTATTTGCAGCGGTTGGGTAAAGGGGGTAACAAGCCGCAGGTACCATCATAGTATCCGTTGCTTCAAGATCTTCTGTCCAGTCTTTGCCATCCTGTTTTTTTTGTACCATACGAATATGGTCTTTTTCTTTACCGTGAAAGCTGTGGATGGAACCCATTAGGTCAGGAAAGGTTTCAATATGGTCGGTCGATAGATAGGTTTCACGATTAATGACAGGGGGGAAACGTACCACATCAGGTTTGAGCTCTTTTCCCATTCGGGTGACATAGCGTTCAAATGCTTCAATAATACTCTCAAAACGGCCACTTAAACCATAAACGCCTTGTACACCTGAAGGTAATAATAAACCGGCAATGATTAATTCACTTTGATATTTGTTGTATGCTTCATCCAATATTTCATCTGATAAGCACATACTAAGTGTCCTCTTTATGCATTAAAAGCAGGGTGGAATTATGCAACATTATGCGATCATTATTAACCATTAAAACCGTGCCATAGGCATCACGAATGTGGCGGCTTAAACTTATTTTTGAATCATTTCGGTAACTAGATATGCCTGTAATCAACATGGCTTGTCCAACAATATCAACAATCAGTTGCGAACTTGCTATTTTTATATTATTAATTCGAATACCAAAGCCAAAGTTTGTAAAAGCATTGGCATCATTTTGTTGAAGTAGGTGATGGTATTCTTCCAGAGCAACGGTGATATTATTACGCATTGTTTGCAAAACACTATCAACTTCACCCAAACGTATTGCCGAGATAGGTGGCATTTCAATATTTTGTAAGGCCGCTTTTTTAACCGATGCTCGAGCTATGTTGACCGCATCGGCAGCAATGCCGCTCCATAGTGATGCCCAAGTGAGGTGGGCAAAAGGATGCATGGTCTGGCTAAGAATATCAGCAAAAGGCACTGGTAAAATTTGTTCGGTGCTACCACTTGAGGTGACATTAAACCCTGAACTGCATGTACCACGGAAGCCTAAGGTGTCCCAGCCGGATATTTGTTCAAGTGTATATTGGTCTTTTTGCAGCAGTACATGGACTTGATCGCTTTTAGCTGCATCAGGATTACGGCGTGCAGTGATCATAAGATCATCGGCATCAACCCCGTAAGAAATAACAGGGGCTTTTTTATCAAGTTTAAAGCTATCACCATTGAGTTCAACGGCGCAAATACTGGAACGTAAATCACCCCCAACTCCAATTTCGGTCGTTGCCGATGCCATTAAGCGTTGCTCTGCCACCAGTTTTTTAATGTAGGCTTTAAAATATTCTGATTTTCCTGAATGATTAACCACACAGGCAACCTGAATCATATGCATGGAATAAATCATTGCGCTTGAGCCACAATAGTGACCGAGAATTTCACATATTTTGGCAATCTGAATAATATCAAGCCCCATTCCACCTTGAGACTTAGGCACATAGGCACTGAGTAATTTTAATTCTTTAAGTGCATTGATTGATTCTGAAGGGAAGCGAGCTTTGCTATCTACATCGTGTGCATGGAGTGCGATTATTTCGCGGCCAATTTTATGTATCTTTGTTTTTAGTGTTTTGAAGTCGTCTGAATTGATTGATTCATGTATTGGCATCTTTGAGTTCCTTTTCAATAAGTGGAAAAACCTTGCCTGTTAATCTTGTAGTTCGTCAATTGCATCGGTTATTGCTTCAATGCTGCTAAATGTTTTACGGCTGAGCATGGCGTCTGGGAATTCAATATCAAATTCTTCTTCGAGCGCAAGCATTAAACCAACAGTTGCAAGTGATGTAAGTCCTGCATTATATAGGTCGCTATCGGTATCGAGGTTATTACTATCAGTTGATAATCGACCATGTTGTGCAAGGATATTTCTAACCTTTTCTGTACTCATCTGTGTGTTTCCTGAATCAAATTGGACGTTAATGTAAATATTATGTATTCAATAATAAAGGGGATTGTATATTTTATTTTATAATGGCTATTGTTGTTTGAGCAAATTTACAAGCGTGCATCGTATGCTTCTTTAGGCAGTACATTTTTCACATCAAATAAAATATGATTTTGTTTGCCGTATTCTCTTAATTTTGCACCGAGTTGTGTAAATTCTTTATGTGCAACGGCTAATATAATGGCATCATACTTATTTTTCTTGAGTTCAGGAATAAGAGCAATATCATATTCTTCTTTTGCCGCATCTGAATTTACCCACGGGTCATAAACATCAACATTTGAATGATAGGCAGTAAATTCATGAACAATATCGATTACTCGAGTGTTGCGTAAGTCTGGACAGTTTTCTTTAAAGGCTAAGCCGAGAATAAGAATGTTTGCATCTACAACATGGATGCGGCTTCGAGTCATCATTTTTACAACTTGTTCTGTAATATAGGAGCCCATACCATCATTAATGCGACGGCCTGCAAGGATGACTTCGGGGTAATAACCAACCGATTGTGCTTTGTGAGTCAGGTAATAGGGGTCAACACCAATGCAATGGCCACCCACTAAACCGGGTCTGAAATTTAAAAAATTCCATTTAGTTCCGGCCGCTTCTAAAACATCAAGGGTATCAATATCCATTCGGTTGAAGATAATGGCAAGCTCGTTAACCAATGCAATATTAAGGTCACGTTGTGTGTTTTCTATTACTTTGGATGCTTCCGCAACTTTTATGCTTGGTGCTTTATGTGTACCAGCGGTAATGATTGTATTGTAAAGTGCATCTACAATATCAGCGACTTCCTCTGTTGAACCGGATGTCACTTTTAATATGTTAGTGACACGATGTTCTTTGTCGCCAGGGTTAATTCGTTCCGGGCTATAGCCCGCAAAAAAGTCTTTGTTGAATTTTAAACCGGAGTGCTTTTCTAAAATGGGAATGCAGTCGTCTTCTGTGGCGCCAGGGTATACAGTTGATTCATAGATAACAATATCGCCTTTTGATAGTACCTTTCCGATCGTGGTGGAGGCGCTAATGAGTGGACTAAGATCGGGGAGTTTGTAATCATCAATGGGCGTTGGAACAGTAATGATATAGATGTTGTAGTCTTCAAGGTCACGGCTTTCAGTCGTGAATTTTAGCTTTTTTGCTGCTGCCAATTCCTCGTCGCTGGTTTCGAGCGTCGAATCTTTGCCTTCTATTAGTTCTGCAATCCTTGCTTTGTTGACATCATACCCAATTGTATTAATTTGTTTACCAAATTCGGCCGCAAGAGGTAGCCCAACATAACCTAAACCTATAATTGCGATTTTTGCATTTTCTATCGTTTGCACGTATTACTCCTAAGCTCAAAATTGTTGGTATAATTGGGTACTGCATCTGGTCGAAAATCAACCATTTTGCTTTGTGATAGTATAGAACACAATGGTGTGTTCCTGATAATTTATATTAGAAATTCCACCTAAATAGTTAATATTTTTAAGCTTTATATGTTTAATTTTGACATACTGGAAGTATATAACTATTGCAAAGCTAACTGTAGCGTAAATTTTAATTGTAGGGGATTTAGTGGACTCAATTCGTATTTTTAAGCACTATGTGCGGATACCTTTCATACTGCTAGGTATTGGTGAATTCATTGTAATGTGTTTATCGATTTCGGCTTCAGCATACATTATTTTTCAGCAAGATAAGTATCAGTTTGCCAATTATTTCGATTCATCATTTGTTAGCGCGTTAATTTATGCTTTTGTTATGAGCTTATCGATGGTTGCGATAGGTTTATATCAAGCACGTTTGCGTGAAGGGATACTTGGTTTCTTATTGCGCCTGTCGGCTGCGCTTTTTCTGGGCACGGTAATGCTTTCTCTCATCTTTTATATTTCCCCTTCACTGTTTTTAGGGCGAGGAGTGCTGTTGTTGGCTGAAGTGATATCATTTATTGGTATTGCTTTAATACGCAATATTATTTATTTCAGTGGCTCTACGATTTTTAAAAAACGCATTTTAGTCATGGGGGCAGGTGAACGAGCCGCTTCAATTACTGAGTTACGACGTAAAAGTGATCAAGTGGGTTTCACCATCGTTGGTTATGTACATGTTCGTGGTGAAAAAAATGTTGTCGATGATGAAAAAGTGATTCATCTGAATTCTTCTTTACTGGATTATTGTATTGATAACAATATTGATGAAATTGTATTAGCGATTAATGACCGCCGTAAAACATTCCCAATGTCTGAATTGCTGGATTGCAAGATGAGCGGTGTCGATATGGTTGATATTTTACAATTTTTTGAAAGGGAAACCAGTAAAATCAAACTGGATCACCTGCACCCCAGTTATTTACTTTTTTCCGATGGTTTCCAGCAGGGAATTGCACGTCAGAATGTAAAAAGATTGTTTGATGTTGTTATTAGCGGTCTTTTTTTATTAGTGACATGGCCTATTATGGCGTTAACGGCATTACTTATTTTGCTTGAAAGTGGTTTTGGGCAACCTATTTTGTACCGACAAGTTCGAGTAGGCGAGGATGGCAAACCATTTCAGGTTTTAAAATTTAGAAGTATGCGTACCGATGCTGAAAAGGATGGCAAAGCACAGTGGGCAGTAAAAAATGACACGCGCATAACAAAAGTCGGTGGTTTTATTCGTAAAGCACGTATAGATGAGTTGCCGCAAATTTTTAATGTTTTTAAGGGCGACATGAGCTTTGTTGGGCCACGTCCGGAACGTCCAGAATTTGTCGGCGAGCTGAGTGATAAAATACCTTATTTTAGCGAGCGGCATAGAATCAAACCGGGCATTACCGGCTGGGCACAACTTTCTTATCCCTACGGTTCATCTGAAAAGGATTCTTTGGAAAAACTTCAATATGATCTTTATTATGTAAAGAACCACAGCCTATTTTTAGACTTTCTGATTCTATTGCAAACAGTTGAGGTAATACTGTTCAGTAAGGGGGCACGGTAACCTATTTTAGCTTTTATTTTATGGTATGATGCACTTGGTTTTAGGTTCCCCCCCTAATTTTATAATTGATAACAAAAATTAAGTGAAATAAGTAATGTATATTTTAGGAATTTCAGCTTACTATCATGATAGTGCTGTTGCGCTAATTAAAGATGGTGACATTATCGCCGCTGTGCAGGAAGAGCGCTTTACACGTAAAAAACATGACGCGGGTTTCCCACTCAATGGCATTGAGTACTGCTTGAAAGAAGCTGGCATAAAAGTGGGGGATCTTGATTCGATTGTTTTTTATGACAAGCCACTTATTAAATTTGAACGGTTACTTGAAACCTATCTAGCATATGCACCTAAAGGTTTTCGTTCATTTTTAGCGGCCATGCCGGTTTGGTTAAAAGAAAAACTATTTCTTAAATCAACGCTCAAAAAAGAGTTTGCAAAAATAGCTGACTGTAAAGAAGCTGAACTGCCTAAATTACTTTTTGCGGGGCATCACCAGTCCCATGCTGCTTCTGCTTTTTATCCCAGCCCTTTTGATAAAGCCAGTGTACTGTGTTTGGATGGTGTGGGTGAGTGGGCAACAACGACTTGCTGGCAGGGCGATGGTAATGAGCTAAAACTTCTCTGGGAAATAGATTTTCCCCACTCCTTGGGATTGCTGTATTCGGCTTTTACTTATTACACTGGTTTTAAAGTTAACTCAGGCGAATACAAACTGATGGGGCTGGCACCCTATGGCGAACCTAAATATGTTGATTTGATTCTTGAGCACTTGATTGACTTAAAAGAAGATGGCACTTTTCGATTAGATATGTCGCATTTTAATTATGCGACTGGTTTAACAATGACCAATAACAAGTTTGCTAAATTATTTGGTGGGCCAGCACGCAAATCGGAAACAGATATTAGCCAGAAAGAAATGGACATGGCACGTTCAATTCAGGCGGTTACCGAAGAAGTGGTTTTACGTCTAGCGCGAAGCATTCATAAAGAACAAGGCGGCGACAACTTATGCCTCGCTGGTGGTGTTGCCTTAAACTGTGTTTCAAATGGTCGTTTATTACGCGAAGGTCCGTTTAAAAATATCTGGATCCAACCGGCTGCAGGTGATGCAGGTGGCGCTTTGGGCGCAGCCTTAGTAACGTGGTACGACTATTATAAAAACTCACGTACGGTACAGCCTGGTGATGCGATGCAAGGCAGTTATTTAGGCCCTAAGTCGACAGATGCTGACATTACCACTTATCTTGATTCGGTTAATGCAAAATATGAGCCCTTAACCGATGACGTGTTGCTGCCAAAACTGGCATCAATTCTGGCTTCTGAAAATGTTGTTGGTTGGTTCCAAGGGCGCATGGAGTTTGGGCCACGTTCATTGGGTGGGCGCTCAATCATTGGCGACCCACGTAGCAAGAAAATGCAATCGGTGATGAATTTAAAAATCAAATATCGGGAATCCTTTCGCCCCTTTGCTCCAGCCGTATTAGCTGAACGGGTAGGAGATTATTTTGAACATCAAACGAGTAGCCCCTATATGTTAATGGTGGCACCTATCGTTGAATCCCGTCGAGTCAAGATGACAGATGAGCAAAGCGAACTCTTTGGAATCGAAAAATTAAAAATTAACCGTTCGGATTTACCGTCAATTACTCATGTCGATTATTCTGCAAGAATACAAACGGTGCATGATGAAACCAACCCGCGCTTTTATGCATTGATTAAAGAATTTGAGGATCAGACAGATTGTGCAGTATTGGTAAATACCTCTTTTAATGTACGTGGTGAGCCTATTGTTTGTACGCCAGAAGATGCGTATCGCTGTTTTATGCGCACTGAAATGGACTATCTAGTTTTAGAAAATGTTATTTTAGATAAGCGAGAGCAGCCTGAATGGGCAAAAGACGAAAGCTGGCGTGATGAATTTGAACTGGACTAATGCAATATACATAAGACCATAAGAGATAGTCACTTTATATAATATACAAATTAAGAATCACAATTATGAGCATGCAGAAAACATCAGTAACAAAAAAAGAACTTCGAGAGTTTGGTTTACTCTTTGGCGGGATACTCGTTTTACTTTTCGGTTTTTTAGTGCCTTGGGTTTTTGATAAAGGGTTTCCTTTATGGCCTTGGTGGGTTTTTGCAGTGACCGGAAGTTTAGCACTTGTTTACCCTCTAGGTTTAAAACCATTTTTTAAAGTGTGGATGTTGTTTGGTGGTGTGATGGGCTGGCTTAACACTCGGCTTATCCTAGGTATTGTTTTTTACCTTGTTTTTGTCCCCTTTGGTTTAGTGATGAAACTATTCGGTAAAGATCCCATGTCAAGAAAACTGGATAGCAAAATGACGACCTACCGCGTTACACATAGTGTGAGTGAAAAAGAGAATATGGAGAACCCATTTTAATGTTAGATTTAATAAAAGATTTATGGCATTTTATGCGTGTACGTAAAAAATTCTGGTTAGCGCCCATTATTATTATTTTATTGTTGTTAGGTGCTCTACTAGTGTTAACACAAGGTTCCGCTGTTGCACCGTTTATTTATACACTATTTTAAAACTGCCTTAGCAGGAGACTATTTTATAGTTTCCTGCTAGCCTATATACATTTTCTAGATGTGCAAAGCAAGCTAGTGAAATTCATCTGGCATCCTGTTTTGACTGGCTTGTTTTTCAATAGCCGCCTAGTTTGTAATTAGCTTGACTGGTTGTGGTTGGCGGTTATTGGGAAATGGGATCTGGCTTTAAATTAGTTAGAGTCTTTGTATTTATTAATCATTCGGCTTAGTACTATTTTATCGCGACTCGGCTTGTGAGCTAGGTAATTTGATATAACGCCTTGGCTGATTTTTTTCCACGTTGCATCTCTGAATTTAGGAGTAAACATTTTTCCTAGATATAATTTCCCCTTTTCAACTAATGGCTCAGAATGAGTTGTCCCACTTTCTATCTCTTTTATAGCCGCTTCCATCATATTCACTCCCAGTTTCACAACCTTTACGTATAAGCTATTGGGATTATCATCCTGAGTCACGTTAGGGCGTCCTTGGTATACTACGTCTCCATCATCAATGCCGGGTGAAATAAAATGTATTGTTGCACCGACATGTTCAGGTTCTTCATTATATATGGCCCAGTCGGTTGTAAATAAGCCTCGATACTCATGTGATAAGCCACCATGTAGGTTCAATACACCATGCGTTGGAATTTTAAGTATTTCTTCTTTGAAAATTGAGGCACCACAGACAGCAATAATGTTGGGTCTAATTTTTTTTAACCAGTCAATATTCTCGGCTGCATTGATATTATTAACATCACTTGTATACAAAACATCACAATTTTTGGTTGGTATAATTTTTAATCCCTGTTCTCCAAAATTAGCAGAATTTTCCGGTTTGTTGTATACCGCATATTTTTTTCGAATGCGCTCTCTAATTAGGCTATAAATTTTAAGAAAAAGAATGTGTGGCTTATGTATAAGTTTAAGTGCTTTTGTAATAGTGGAACTGTTGTCTGAATTTTGTTGTTGAGTCTCAACAATCACACCAGTAACATTGAGCCTTTTGATCAACTGATTAGCAAAATACAGATCCGAATGGTCTGGGCTCACTATTACAACAACTCGAAATTCACTCATTATTAACCGGATAAAAAATTAAAATAATTTTGATGCCTTTTCAACGGCCGCTCTTGCTACATCTTTTACGGAAGGTAAAAAGGGTTTGTGATAAAATTTAATACTGCAATGATCACAAAGAGGGATCTTGTTTTGTTGTTGCTGGCCGCAGAATTCTTTGTGCTTTTTGTTGCCCCAGATCTCGGATAAGTCTTTTTTTGTAATGTTACCCATGTGATAATTTTTATAATACAGGCAAGGTAAAACGTTTCCATAGGGGGAAATGACAACTTGGGTTGTAGCAAATAGACATTCCTGATGTGGGTAGAGTAATTTAGTCAGGTTGTCGATGGTGGCTGTGCCACGTAAGTTAGTCATGTCGATGCTCATTGGTTGAAAGTCCTGCCTGCTTTTCCATATTCGTGACAGAATATCAATGAATTCTTTTGCTTCTTCATGGCTATAGGCATGTGATTTGTCATCTGTTGGCATAAAGTAGGGTGAGGGCAGAACGCCATTAACAGATGATATTTTTACTGCTTCGGTTGTAAACTCACTAATACCCCGGATCATATGTTCGTCTGCCCCAGCTTCATGTGACACTTTTATTAATTGCTCTAGATATCGGTAGTTCATACTGGAAACGGTCGTGATGCATGAAATTCTTGGCGTTGTTGAATTCCCTCTTGCTTTTTGGAACGATTCAATGCTCTTCTTTACTCTGTCAAAGTGCCGTGAAACACCTCGAATTGACTCGCCAATTTCGGGCACTTCATCTAATGAAAGATAAACGGTCCCAAGCCCTGCATCGACAAGCCCTTGAACAGTTTCTGTCGTTAAGCTACTTGAATTAGTTGGAAAATAAGTGCCTATTCCATTATCTGTACAGAATTTAATCATTCTGAGTAGCAGTTCTTTTCTTAAAAGAGCATCGCCACCGAACATTTCGATATTACGAATGTTGTTTTTTACCAGATTCTCTAAAATTGGTTGCCACTGTTCCCATGTTAATTCTTCCTCAATGTTGACAGGCCTTTTCCATATATTGCATGCAGTGCATCGACTCGTACAGCGATAAGTGAGGAAAATAATAGCGTCTGTAGGAGTATAGGTATAAGAGTAATAGGATTTCTTTACTCCACGCTTCAGCGTCCCAATCGCATATTCAAACATATTGTTAGTCCTTGTAAGAAATCAAGTGTATGTTAATAATAGAGCAAGAACATAAATTTAAGTATAATGTATGCGCATATCAAAAATCCACACTCTTACAAAAATTAATCTTTACATTGCCATTTTAATGTTGGTGAATTTTGTCTCGCACTACTCTAAGTAATGGTATTGCGCGAAACTCCAAGCTGTGGAGCATCAATGCTTTGACACTGTTTTCGAACACTTCAATACTAAACTGCTTGCGCACCTCATTAGCCCAATTATTCAAATACCAGTAATTATCTGCACAACTATTATACTCATACACTTCTTGTTCTTCGAACAGTGTTTTAAGTGCGGTGTACTCCAAAACTGAGCCGGGGGAATATTTTCTAAAGTCATCGTGATAATCCGCCCGCAATGGGTAAACGACATTATCAAAAACAAGGTGAAATTCATAAGCCACAGGTATTCCGGCTTTGCGCATAATCCACACCTGAATAGAATTATCTGCGGCAAAGGTGTCAACGAGTCCAAATAGAAACTCTCGGCTTGCTGTGTTTGCTCCAAGGTCGTTGTTTATTTTTGTTTTCCAGCTATGTTTTGATATTTCGACGACCTCATTCAGTGTCGAATGCGAATGTGATTTAATGGTTTCTCTTGTAATGATAAAGTCTTTCTCTTTATGAAATTTGTTAATCTTGTTGTTTATATTTTTACGAAATTTGCGTGTCCTCAACTTAAAATATTCATCCCAGTTACTGTTTATCTTAATTATTGGAGTAACGAGGCTGTCTTTTACTCCATAACGATGCCCATGCACATGAGGCTTTGAAACAAGATATGAATATGTCTGACTAGTCTCTGGAATTTTTGCGAACACCATAATATTTTCTGTATTGATAGTGACAAGTAAGTCCATTATTTTTGATGTCGTTTCTGAATCAAGAGTACTATCAAATATAACATCACAGTATGGGCTATGGCCATTTGCCATCAAGCTAAGTGTGGTTACTGGCACGCCCCTATACGTTGTCTTTCCCTTAAAGAACGGAGCAATAGCGAGTAAACGGTCATCTTCGTATACGCAACAGATGTGAAGTTTTCGGTTGCTGCCAAAGCTTTTCCACCATGCGCTCATCCACTCATGCGTTAGCGGTAGGGGTTTTGTTTTTCTTGTCGATAGTAATTGATTCCACTGTATGCGGAAATCTAAAAAACGATCCGTGTCGGTAATTTTTTCTACGTGCACTTTAAATAATCCATCATGACAGTAATTATGGTTAAATTAGCAGAATTAGTATTCCTTATATTAAAATAATCGTACTTACTTGCTGTATATCAATAAAATTCTATATTTTGAACGTTATTATCAAAAAGATGGGTGTAAATTACCTACGGAATTCGTTGGTTATTAATGGGGGTGTTTTTGACAAATAATTTGAAAGTATACAATGACTATGTTGATGACTACACAAGTTATGAGTTAGTGCCACAAGAGCGAAATATACTGGTTAAATTCAAAGAACGCTGGGGCAAGACACGAATGTTGGATATTGGTGTAGGAACAGGTCGAACATCGTTTACATTTTCAGCAATCGTAAATGACTATACCGGTATTGACTATAGTCATGAAATGATTAAGAAATGCAAAACTGTTATTGAGGAAAATGAATCAGTTCGATTTGATTTGCAAGATGCTACCGATTTGTCGCAATACATTGATAACAAGTTTGATTTTATTCTTTTTAGCATGAACGGACTTTGTTCGGTAGGGCATGATGACAGAGTGAAAATTCTGTCAGAGGTTTATAAGGTAATAAGCGACGATGGTTTTTTCTTTTTCTCGACACACTCGCTACATACATTTCCGAACCACTTTCCTTTTAAGATTAAACTTCCTAAATTCAATAAAAGACAACCTTTGCATTGGGCCTATCAATGGTGGAAATTACTGTTGCGTCGGTTTCGTATACAAAGACTTTACAAAGGGGTGGATACAAATGAAATATGTGGTAAGCCGTGGGCTATACTGGCGACGGGTGATCATGATTTTAAAATACAAATTTACCACATAAAACCTGACTATCAGGTAAAACAACTTGAAGATAGCGGCTTTGAAGTTGTTTCAGTTTATGATGAGAGAGGCAATGAAAGGGATCCACTAAAAGAAAATATTAATGAATATATGTATTTTTTATGTAAAAAGAATAAAGTTTAAACAATTTATTTTGTAAGACGATGGATAAGATTACAGTCAATAACAAAATTATAAACTTAGATGTTGAACCGGATACGCCTTTATTGTGGGTGTTACGGGATAATTTAGGTATGACAGGGACAAAATACGCCTGTGGTAAAGGTTTGTGCGGTGCATGTACCGTATTGATAGATAATAAACCAGTACGCTCCTGTATTACACCCGTTATAAATATTAAAGATAAACGAGTGACCACGATAGAAGGACTGGCCGAGGGTTTATTGCAAACGGTTGAAGAAGTTTGGACAGAGACAGGTGCTTCAGAATGTGGCTATTGTCAACCTGGCCAAGTGATGTCAGCACTGGCTTTACTGATAAAAATTCCACAGCCAACCGATATGGACATAGATAAAGCAATGTCGGGGAATTTATGCCGGTGTGGTATTTACCAAAGAATACGCAAAGCAATTCACAGGCTGGCATCCATCGGGATCCCCAAGAAAATTCATAATGGTTAAAGAAAATTTAAGCATTAGTCGAAGAGGTTTTCTCAAATTAGGAACCGTGTCAGTAGCGGGGATGATAATAGGCCTTTATTTACCAAGCAGTGCCCATAGTAGTGAAAGCTCTGAAATAGGAGCTTCCGGATTTGCCCCCAATGCGTGGTTAGCTATTGAAGAAAATAATCAAGTAACAATGTTTCTTGGGAAATCTGAAATGGGACAGGGAGTGATGACGGCGTTGCCTATGCTTATTGCAGAGGAGCTGGAAGTCGATTTAGCTATGGTACGTGTGGAAATGGCAATCTCAGCTTCACGTTTTGGCAACCAATACACGGGTGGTAGCCAAAGTATTCGTGAAAACTGGCTGCCGTTGCGTAAAGCCGGTGCTGCTGCACGCTTGATGCTAATTGCCGCTGCGGCTGAAAAATGGGGGGTATCAGCAGACACTTGCTATGCAGAACAGGGTGTGGTTATTCACAAGAACAGTCAACAACGCCTGCGCTATGGTGAGCTGGTTGCAACGGCTGCCAAACAACCTATTCCTGACAATATCCAGTTAAAAAACCCTGAAAACTTCCGAGTCATTGGCCAGCAGGTCGAGCGACTTGATATTTCTGACAAGGTATCTGGGCGTGCAAAGTTTGGTATGGATATTAGCTTGCCGGGGATGTTAGTTGCGACGATTGCTCATTCACCTGTGTTTGGTGGGAAAGTAAAAAGCTATGACGCCCAGCGTGCTTTGTCAGTGAAAGGTGTGCGCCATGTGATGGAAATTGATAGCGGTGTGGTGGTTGTTGCAGACGGTTACTGGCAGGCAATGAAGGGGGTACAACGTTTACAGATACAATGGTATTCAGGCGAGTATCCTGAAACAAATACTGAAAACATTTTAACCCAGTATGCGGCACTTGCAAAAGTTCCTAGCGAGATTGTCTATGAAACGGGAACTGAAAATGCTGGCACGGTAAACGATACACTTGAAATAAAGGCAACTTACCAGCTTCCTTTTCAAAGTCATGCCACAATGGAAACCATGAACTGCACGGCACATGTGCACGGTAAAGGATGTGATATTTGGGCGCCAACCCAACACCCCCAAGGTGCGCGTAATGCAGCAGCAGAATATGTTTATGGAAAATTTCAAAAAACATTAGAGAAAATTTACAGCCGATTTACAGGAAATATATATCCAAACATCGTTGTACATAAAACTTATCTCGGCTGTGGTTTTGGCCGACGACTAGAGCATGATTTTGTTATCGAGGCGGTGCAAATTTCAAAAAAACTGGGGCTGCCAATTAAACTTATCTGGTCACGGCAAGAGGATATGCAACAGGGTTATTACCGACCGGGTACCTACAACAAATTACACGCCGTTTTAGATAACAAGGGTTTACCGTTAAACTGGGTGCACCGAATAGTGGGCCCCGTGAAAGGGCTATCGGTTGATGGCGCCGCGAACATACCGTATACAATACCGTACCATCGAATTGAAAGTGCCGTATTAAAAACAGGGATTCCTATTGGCTCATGGCGTTCAACGGGCGGCTCACTTAATACTTTTATTATTGAAAGCTTTATTGATGAAATTGCAGCCGTTAAAAATGCCGATCCCTATTTTTTTAGAAGAATGTTATTAACCAACAAGCCTCGCCATGAGGCCGTTTTGACTGCGGCTGCCAAAGCTGCACAGTGGGGTACTGTTTTATCTAAAAACCATTTTCAAGGTATTGCCTTATATGAAGCGCGTAACAGTATAGTTGCACAGGTGGTGGAAATTTCTATTTCAAATAAAGGTGAGATAAAAATTCATAAGGTGGTTTGTGCCATTGATTGCGGCATTGTTGTTAATCATGAAATTGTTAAATCGCAACTGGAAGGTGGGATTATATTTGGATTAAGTGCAGCGATTAAACATGAGATTACGTTTAAAAATGGGCGTGTTGTAGAGAAAAATTTTGATGATTACCCTATTCTGCGCATGTATGAGGTACCCGAAATTGAGGTAATATTTGTTGCTGCCGATCGTTCACCTGGCGGTGTGGGTGAAGTAGCCGTACCGCTAATCGCCCCCGCCATTGCAAACGCAATATTTTCTGCGACCGGCAAACGCGTGCGTAAGCTTCCAATCATGCCAGATGATATTATGTAAAAATCAGGGCTATCCTGATACAAGGGGAATGAGTTTTCCCTTGATGTCAGTGCGTCATATATAAAGAAGGTTTGTGCTAGCGATGTCAAAGGATGATCTGGATGTAGTGGTACAGGCAGAAAGCTGGTTGGCAGCTGGGCAGAAAGTGGTATTGCTGATTGTGACAAAAACCCTTGGTTCTGCACCGCGACCGGTTGGCTCCCTGATGGCAATTTGTGCTGATGGAGCTTGGATTGGTTCAGTTTCTGGTGGTTGTGTCGAGCAAGATATTTTTGAACTCCTGCAAAATAGATTCCCATCAAAACCTGAAACTTTGCGTTATGGTGAGCATGGAAAACAGGCGTCGCGGCGGTTAATGCCATGTGGTGGAACGCTTGAACTGATTGTCGAACCGTTAACCGCTGGGTCACTGCAACCCGTGTTGGAAGCACTGCATCGAAAAGAGTCGATTGAGCGTCACCTTGAGCTGGCATCAGCGAAGGTCAGCTTTCATCCTGTTAGTCGTCAACAACCACTTCGATTGAGCGACGGTACTCTTATACGGGTATTTGGATCGCAGTGGCGCCTGTTACTTATCGGGGCAACACACATATCCAGATATATTGCGGAAATGGCGCAAGGGCTGGATTTTGATGTTGTTGTATGTGAACCGCGGATAGAGCATGTGGATAATTGGCCGATGCTTGGGATTGAAGTTGATACCAGCATGCCAGATGATGTGGTAGCCGAGCGTATTACCGATGTTCAATGTGCTGTCGTTGCGCTTACGCATGACCCAAAACTGGATGATCTAGCCATGCTGGAGGCATTGCCTTCTCCGGCTTTTTATGTGGGTGTATTGGGTTCCACGCAAACCAATGCAAAACGCCGTGTGCGTCTTGCTGCATTGGGTATTACTGATAGCCAATTAGCCCGTTTACATGGGCCCGTTGGCCTAGACATTGGCAGCCGCACACCGGCTGAGATTGCAATATCTATTTTGTCTGAACTCATTCTGGCAAGAAAAAACTGGCTGGATTCAAGTGATGGATAATACACGGCATCAGGATAAGCTTACGTGATCAGTGGAATTTTATTGGCAGCGGGTACCTCTCGGCGTTATGGGGCAAACAAGCTACTGCTCCCGATAGAAAATGGTGCTGTGATGGCTGTCGTTGCAGCACGTAAGCTGCTGGCGGCAGTGGATAATGTGGTGGTGGTTGTGCATTCTGATTCGGATAGGCTGGCAGAACAGTTGCAGCAAGAAGAGTTGAATATGGTGTGTTGTGACACCGCAGCACACGGAATGAGTGAAAGCTTGAAAGCAGGTATTCAAGCAACCAGTGGGGCGGCTGGTTGGGTTATTGCGCTTGCAGACATGCCCATGATCCAGACAACGACAATTCTATCGGTATCGCAACAGCTACAAAAAGGTGCGTCCATTGTTGCGCCTTATTTTAATGGGCGCAGAGGGCATCCGGTGGGTTTTAGCGCACAGCACCAAAGCAAGCTTATGTCACTTGCGGGTGACCGAGGTGCGTGGTCTATTCTTGAGCATTATCCGGCTCAAATTTGTAAAATTGATTGCAACGATCCGGCAATCCACATCGATGTGGATACGGTAGCCGATATGCAGCGTATTTCAAACAGGTTTAGCTAAGCTTTGTGGCCAGTAAGTTTCATTTCCTCCTTTATTTTTTGGACTGCACGGTGTTTATCCGTAGATGTTGTCGGGTTTTTGTGTTTTAAACAAGCTTATTTCATATTACCTTTGGGTTATATATCAAGTATTTACTTGTACCAAGTTAACTCTCCCTTTAAAATTCAACTTTAACCATTTCAGGTCTCTTTTTCGGTGAAATTTCTTCCTATTTTTTTGAATATAAAAGATCAACCCTGCCTTGTTGTTGGCGGTGGTCAGGTCGCTGCCCGCAAAATTTTTATGCTGCTCCGTGCTGGAGGCAGGGTAACCGTCATATCACCTGAACTCAGCTCTGAGGTTGCTAAGTTAGCAGCACAAGGTGAAATTATCCATTCACAAGCAACGTTTAAAGCCGGTGATGTGGGCAATTATCGTGTGGTGATTGCCGCAACCAATGTGCGTACCGTGAACCAAGCGGTGTATGAAGAAGCGTCAGCGCAAAATATACCGGTTAATGTGGTCGATACCCCTGATTTATGCACTTTTATCACCCCATCCATTATTGACCGAGATCCAGTACAGATTGCAATATCAACCGGTGGCGCTTCCCCCGTGCTTGCGCGCTTATTGCGCTCAAAGCTCGAAACCTTTATCCCCGCCGCCTATGGTCGACTCGGTAAGCTGGTCGAATCCTACCGTGATCGTGTAAAAGAGATTTTTAACCACAATAGCAACCATATTCGAGGATTTTGGGAGCATGTTCTGGATGGCTCCATTGCCGACATGCTGGTGGCGGGCAAAGATTCGGCTGCCAAAGCCGCACTGGAAGAAGCGGTTAATAGCGCTAAAGTGCCAGAAAATATTGGTGAAGTGTATTTAGTGGGTGCAGGGCCGGGTGACCCTGACTTACTCACTTTTCGGGCACTTAGGTTAATGCAGCGAGCCGATGTGGTGGTTTATGACCGGCTAGTGTCGGCTGAAATCCTCGAAATGGCACGTCGTGATGCCGAATTTGTGTATGTTGGCAAAGAGCGCGACAAGCATGCCGTCAAACAGGAAAACATTAATGAATTACTGGTGCGTTTTGCCAAAGAAGGCAAAAAGGTACTGCGCTTGAAAGGCGGCGATCCTTTTATTTTTGGTCGTGGCGGCGAGGAAATTGAAACATTGATGGAGCAAGGGGTGAGTTTTCAGGTGGTGCCAGGCATTACAGCAGCAGCAGGCTGCGCCGCTTATGCGGGCATTCCACTAACCCATCGGGATTATGTGCAGTCCTGTATGTTTGTTACCGGTCATTTAAAAGATGGCACAGTCAATCTAAATTGGTCGGCACTGGCACACAAAGGCCAGACGATCGTTTTTTATATGGGGTTGCACGGTGTAAAAGAAATCTGCAAGCAGCTCGTCGCACATGGTTTGGATAGCTCAACACCGGCTGCGCTAGTTGAAAAGGGCACCACACCGCAACAGCAAGTTCACATTGGTGATCTCGCTACTTTACCGGCGATAGTTGATAGTAGGGAAATTTTACCACCAACACTGATTATTGTTGGTGACGTGGTTAAACTGCACCATAAGTTGGCTTGGTTTGAACCCTCGGGTGCGAAGCCTTTAGCATATCCCGTATCGAATTAACGTTGTGAATGTTTGCAATTCAATATTAAGCTGAAGTGGCGTTCTGCCGGTGAAGTAGTTTGTATATCGCCGGCACTATCACCAAACTCACTAAGCTAGAAAATAATAACCCCCATACAATCACCATCGCAAGAGGTTGTAGTAGCTCCGAGCCACTGCCTAGGCCAATGGCTAATGGTAACATGCCGACTACGGTAGTGAGCGTCGTCATTAAAATAGGGCGCAGTCTTAATTGTGCTGCTTTTAATATGGCCTCATTTATGAGTAAACCTTTTTCACGCCCAATTTCAATTTGCTCAATTAAAACAATCGCGTTATTCACCACAATACCGATAAGCATAATCAGCCCTAAGCGAAAGGGCATGGATGTTTGTATTTTAAAAGGAATGTTTGAAAACCAGAGCGCCAGTTTTGATAAATCAAAAGGAATGTCAATTAACCATCCGAGTAGTTCAGTAAACCAGACGCCGAAGGTAACACCAATAATTGTAAAAAG
>UOFT01000025.1_pt1 | contig 61442 bp, 59 predicted proteins | sample 1990121 | NCBI WGS metagenome assembly UOFT01 (sample SAMEA4728526, study PRJEB27164) | hydrothermal vent metagenome | biome: marine basaltic hydrothermal vent biome; feature: marine hydrothermal vent; material: mineral | place: Pacific Ocean | collected 2011-06-14/2011-07-23 | depth 1741 m
GGGTCGGAGCCCTTTAAGCGGTTTCTTTGCTATGTTAGTCTCAATTCTTGAATTTAAGGAGCATTTTAAATGCCAAGAAAGCCCCGATTTTACTTACCGGGTATCCCTGTTCATATTGTTCAGCGTGGCCACAGCCGCCAGCCTGTTTTTTTTAAAGATGTGGATTATTTTGCTTATTTAGACTGGCTAAAAGAGGCCGCTGAACGCTATCGTGTCGAAATACATGCTTATGTGTTGATGACTAACCACATTCATTTACTGGCAACGCCGAGAGATGAAGATGGTGTTACCCGCATGATGCAATACCTTGGGCGTTATTATGTCCCTTATATTAACCGCACCTATGGTTCGAGTGGCTCCCTTTGGGAAGGGCGTTATAAGGCAAGTTTGATACAGGGCGAGGAGCATCTGTTGAATTGCATGCGCTATATTGAGCTTAATCCCGTCCGTGCCGATATTGTGCGCAGTTCTTCGCATTATCGTTGGTCGAGTTATCGTTGTAATGGGCAGGGTAAGCAGGATAGTTTGATTACGCAACACTTTTTATACCGTGCTTTAGGTAAAAATAGTGAGGAACAACTTCAGGCGTACAAGGCGTTGTTTTTGGGGCAGGAAGATCAGGACGAACTGAAAGAAATCAGAGCGGCATGGCAAACGGGCACGCCATTGGGGAATGAATTTTTCATCGCTGAGATTGAGCAAAAGCTAAAACGCAAAGTTGGGCAAGCCAGGCGAGGGCGTCCCAGCCTATAAATACTATTAAAGGGCTCCGACCCCTTTAAAAATACGTTCTCAAATGTGGGGATATTGGTTATATTAGAGACATTCTAAATGTCAGTGGATCCCCCCCTTATGCCTAAGCAGTCCGTTATTAACCTTGATGATTTACGTGCAAAATGCAAAAGCTGCAGTTTGTATCAACTTTGTTTGCCGCTGGGTTTGGAGGAAGGTGATCTTGATAAACTGGAAAGCATTATTAAGCGCCGTCGCGTGGTTGAAAAAGGCAGTTACCTTTACCATTCCGGTGACAGACTAAAGTCGCTGTATGCGGTGCGCTCCGGTTCATTTAAATCATATACTCCAGTGGCCGACTCGGCTGAGCAGGTCGTTGGTTTTCATTTGCCAGGTGAATTGATTGGTCTGGATGCCATTTATGGTGAGCAGCACCGCAGTTACTCCAAAGCGCTGGAAACATCCAGTGTGTGTGAAATTCCATTTGAAAAACTGGAAACCTTAAGTGTTGAAGTGCCGGGTTTAAGTCATCACTTGATGAATATAATGAGTAAAGGGATTCAGCATGAGCAATGCCATGTTACACAATTAGCAAAGATGACCGCTGAAGCACGCTTAGCCAATTTTTTAATTGAAATGTCGAAGCGCCACAGTGATCGCGGGCATTCCGCCGCTGAATTTAATTTGAGCATGTCACGTAATGATATTGCAAATCTGCTGGGTCTGGCAGTAGAAACGGTGAGCCGTTTATTTACACATTTTCAGGATTTAAATATTTTAAAAGTTGAGCGCAAGCACATTCAGATCCTTGATATGAAAAATCTTGGGCTTCAAGCGCAAGCTTGTGTTGACCAAGCAAAGGTCAAGGTCGAGGCAAAAAAACAAAAAACATAGAGTTTAAACTGCTAGTCGTTTAATTGTAAAAAATCAAGCTTCTCTCTGATCTAGATCAGTTTCTTTTTCCCCCTTTTTAAGTCATTATTGGCGGCATGATTCTTCATGGTGGCTAAGTGCGGCCGAAATTATTTTTGTAATAATTATAAGTAAACGGAAAATAATAATGACAGCTGATTCAAATACAGAAACGTACAATTACAAAGTCGTTCAACAATTTACGGTGATGACCGTGGTGTGGGGAATTGTTGGCATGCTGGTGGGCGTTATTATCGCTGCACAGCTTGTCTGGCCACAGTTGAATTTTGACATCCCTTATTTAACTTATAGTCGCTTACGCCCATTGCATACCAATGCGGTTATCTTTGCGTTTGGTGGCTCAGCCTTAATGGCAACTTCATTTTATGTAGTGCAGCGAACCTGTCAGGTCAGGCTATTTAGTGACAAGCTTGCAGCCTTTGTTTTTTGGGGTTGGACGTTGGTCATTGTATTGGCGGCCATTACCTTGCCATTGGGCATTACAACATCAAAAGAGTATGCAGAACTTGAATGGCCGATTGATATTTTAATTGCGGTGGTCTGGGTTGCCTATGCCATTGTATTTTTTGGTACATTGATGAAGCGGCGAGTCAAACATATCTATGTGGCGAATTGGTTTTTTGGAGCTTTTATTTTAACCGTTGCGGTATTGCATATTGTTAATAGTGCGGCCATTCCTATTTCAATGACTAAATCGTATTCAGTGTATGCCGGCACCATGGATGCCATGATTCAATGGTGGTATGGACATAACGCAGTGGGTTTCTTTTTAACGGCGGGTTTTCTGGGGATTATGTATTATTTTATTCCCAAACAGGTTGGCAAGCCGATTTATTCTTATCGATTGTCGGTTGTGCATTTCTGGGCTTTGGTTTCAACCTATATGTGGGCAGGCCCACATCACCTGCATTACACCGCGCTACCTGATTGGGCACAGTCACTGGGTATGGTCTTTTCGTTAATATTGTTGGCGCCGAGCTGGGGTGGCATGATTAACGGTATTATGACGTTGTCCGGTGCATGGTATAAATTACGTCAAGATCCTATTTTGAAATTTCTTGTGGTGTCATTGTCATTTTATGGTATGTCGACCTTTGAAGGGCCGATGATGGCGATTAAAACCGTTAATGCACTTTCACATTATACCGATTGGACTATCGGCCACGTGCATTCAGGTGCGCTGGGCTGGGTGGCGTTGATTTCGATTGGTGCAATTTATTTTTTACTGCCAAAAGTGTTTGGTCGTAAACAAATGTATTCAATCAAGTTAATAGATTTACATTTCTGGATTTCAACTATTGGTATTGTTTTATATATCACCGCAATGTGGATTGCGGGTGTTATGCAAGGGCTAATGTGGCGGGCAGTGAATGCCGATGGCACCTTAACGTATAGTTTTGTAGAAAGCCTAGAGGCAACCTACCCTTATTATATGGTGCGATTAATTGGCGGGTTCCTGTTCTTCTGTGGCATGTTGATTATGGCATACAACTGCTGGAAAACAGTGAATGGTTCACCGGTTAGAGACAAGATGCAGGGTGATGAGCCCGTTATTGAAACTAATGAAATCGCGCTAGAAGGAGGTCGGGCATGAGTCATGAAAAAATAGAAACGAATGCTGGCTTACTCGCTTTGTTCGTGATTTTAGTCATTAGTATCGGTGGTCTGGTTGAAATTGTACCTTTGTTTTTTATGAAGGACACCACTGAACCAGTAAAAGGTTTAAAACCCTATACGGCACTGCAACTAGAGGGTCGTGATATTTATATTCGCGAAGGTTGTTATACCTGTCATTCACAAATGATTCGCCCTTTTAGGGCAGAGACCGAACGCTATGGGCATTATTCAGTTGCGGGTGAATTTGTTTATGACCATCCTTTTCAATGGGGGTCAAAACGTACCGGGCCTGATCTGGCGCGAGTGGGTGGACGTTACAGTGATGAATGGCACCGCGTTCATTTAATTAACCCTCGCGATCTGGTGCCGGAATCAAACATGCCAGGGTTTCCGTGGTTAAGCGAAAACAAAATTGATCACGCCTTAACACCTAAAAAAATAGCAGCAATGAAAACCTTGGGTGTCCCTTATTCACAAAAAGAAGTTGATGAGGCGAGTGCAGCAGTAAAAGGGAAAACAGAAATGGAAGCCTTGATTTCTTATCTACAAGTGCTTGGTACAAGCATTAAAACAAGACGATAGTGGGGACTGTACAATGAATTTTGATGATGTTCGCGCAGTTTTTTCTGTGGTTATGTTTGCTCTGCTAATCAGTATTTATATCTGGGCTTGGAGTAAAAATAGAAAACAGGATTTTAATGAGGCGGCAAATTTACCCTTTAATGAGCCGGAAAAGCCTGCCCCGGATACAAGTTTAAACACTTCTAAAAATACGAGCGGAGAAAAAGTATGAGTAGTTTTTGGAGTAATTATATAATTATTTTAACCCTGCTCAATATTGTGGGTTGTTTGTGGCTTATTAAATGGGCGAGTAAAAAACGTGAAGGTGAGGCCAATGAAGGCGAAGTAACGGGGCATGTCTGGGATGGTAATCTGGAAGAGCTTAATAACCCCATGCCGCGCTGGTGGTTATGGTTATTTTATATTAGCATTATTTATTCGGTGATTTATCTTGTGATTTACCCGGGATTAGGTAATGTAAAAGGTGTTTTCGGCTGGTCGCAAGTTGGTCAGTACGAAGAAGAAATTGAACGAGCGAATGAAAAATACGAGCCATTGTTTGCAAAATATTCTGCAACGCCACTTACTGAGCTTGTGAAAGACAAAAAAGCCAATGAGATTGGGCAGCGTTTATTTTTAACCTATTGCTCAACCTGTCATGGCTCCGACGCAAAAGGTGCGCGTGGCTATCCTAACTTAAGCGATAACGACTGGCTTTATGGTGGAACACCTGAAGCAATTAAAACTTCTATACTGGATGGTCGTCAAGGAATGATGCCGGCAATGGGTGCGGCATTAGGTGGTGAGGCTGGCGTTGATGAAGTTGCAAATTACGTGATGAGTTTAAGTGGTCGCAAGGTTGATACGGTAAAAGCAGAAGCAGGTAAAGCCAAATTTGAAATGATGTGTGCGGCCTGTCATCAGGCTTCAGGTGAAGGTAATTTTGCACTGGGTGCAGCAAATTTAACGGACAAGACCTGGCTATACGGTTCTTCGGCGGGTCTTATCAAGAACGTTATAACGGAAGGCCGCACCGGGAAGATGCCTGCACATAAAAATTTCTTAGGTGAAGATAAGTCACATTTGCTGGCGGCTTATGTTTATAGTTTGAGTCAATAGCCTAGTCTTACTCTTAATATTAAAGGGGCAACCGTTGTTGCTAGCTGTAGCTGGCAACAACGGTTGTTGTTTTTATGGGGAATAGTTCTATGATATGCAAAAAAAGTAACAAATGAAGCCAGATAAAGTAACCGAAGAAGTCGTAGACGAAGCTTTCGCAAAACACAAAAAAGTTTATCCGCGTGAAGTGCATGGCATGTTTGCAACTTTTCGTTTACTCGGTGTTGTTATTTTACTGGGTGGTTATTACCTAGTTCCATGGTTACAGTGGGATGGACACCAAGCAATATTATTCGACTTACCTGCGCGTAAATTCTATATTTTTTCACTTACTTTTTGGCCGCAAGATTTTATATACCTTGCGGTGTTGCTCATTATTGCTGCTTTTACATTATTTTTTTTTACCGCTCTTGCCGGGCGGTTATGGTGTGGTTATGCTTGCCCGCAAACTGTTTGGACCGAAGTGTTTTTATGGATAGAGCGTAAAGTCGAGGGCAGCCGGAATAAGCAAATTAAGTTAGACAAGAGCCCGCTTACAAAATATAAATTCTCACGAAAATTAATTAAACACAGTTTGTGGATATTACTTTCTTTGTGGACTGGTTTTACGTTTGTAGGTTATTTTACGCCGATCCTAGAGCTAGGTGAATCATTTATTCAACTGGCGCTTGGCTCATGGGAAGCCTTCTGGATCTTTTTCTATGCCTTTGCAACGTATGGTAATGCGGGGTGGATGCGGGAACAAGTTTGTATTTATATGTGTCCGTATGCACGTTTTCAAAGCGCGATGTTCGACAACGACACCCTGGTTATTTCATACGATGAGAAGCGTGGTGAGCCAAGAGGATCACGTAATAAAAAGACCGACCTGCAATCAAAAGGCCTAGGTGAGTGCGTTGATTGTACCTTGTGTGTTCAAGTCTGCCCAACAGGCATTGATATTCGGGAAGGCATGCAATACCAGTGCATAGGGTGTGCTTCGTGTGTTGATGTCTGTAATCAGGTTATGAACAAAATGGGTTATGCAAAGAACCTGGTAAGCTATACAACTTTGAATACAATCGAAGGTAAAAAAACCAGACTATTACGCCCGAGAATTATTATATATTTTCTCCTGCTCGTTGTTATTAGTAGCGCATTATTTTACAAGATGGTCACTCGTGTTCCATTAGAACTGGATATTATTCGCGACAGAAATGCGTTGTATCGTGAAACAAATGAGGGTTTAATAGAGAATATATACGTCCTTAAGGTTATTAATATGGACAACATTACACATCAGTACAAATTAAGTGTAACGGGCGTAGAAAATATGAAGGTGGTACAGAGAAAGTCTACAATTATTGTGAGCAGTGGCGAAATGCTTGATTTGCCTCTGAGTATTCAGATAGACCCTGCTGATCTTGAATATGCGTCTGTGTCTTTAGTTTTTAAACTGGTGTCAATGGAAAATCCGGATGTTCAGGTAGTAGAGCCCGGGCGTTTTATTGGGCCACTTGTCAGATAGTTACAGAATATTTATTCTGGAGGGTTGGGTTTGCGATGGTAAGTAATGCAATAGATATGAATGCACCGTGGTATAAACAATTTTGGCCTTGGTTTTTAATATTTCTTCCTGCTAGTGTTGTTGTCGCGTGCATGTTTACTATCTATTTGGCGATTACGACTGCCGATAGCATGGTCGTTGATGATTATTCCAAAAAAGCAATGCAAATAAACCGTGATTTACGAAAACTTGAGTATGCACGGGAGATTGGCTTATCTGGTAGCTTTAGTATAAATAATAATATTGTAAGCTTGGATATTAGTGTTCAAAAAAACAAAATAACATTAGCGCCGGTTCTAAAAATGCTGCTGGTACACCCGGCTGATTCAGATAAAGACTTTTCCGTTATTTTAATTCGGACACAAGAGTCTATACTGAGCAGTGGAAATGATATGGCTGAACGGGTACGCTATGTTAGCCAGGGAAATAATCAGCAAGTTAAGTTGATATATGAAGGTGTATGGTATGTGCGTTTGATATCACCGGACAATGTTTGGCAACTTAATGGCAAAGCCAAAGGAAATAAAAAAATAATATCGCTCTATGCGGATTAAGGAGGGGGAATGCTTCAAGACAACGAAAATAGAAATAAAAAGAATAATATCGAAACACCCGTTATACAGAAAGTCATAGCCATTTTATGGCCGTCTTTTTTAACTTCGGGTGTGGCAACCATTTTATTTTTTGCGTATTTTGACCCGCAGTTATTAATGCAAATCAGTGGCTATGGCTATGTTTCAAGAATGGGTGGCTACACCGTTGGCTTTTTCTTATTCTGGTTATTAACATCGTCAACTTGCGTTTTAACCTGCTATTTTCAGCGGCCCTGCGCAACGAAATAATAATAATGCTTCCTAATCTATGCTGGCATTAAGGAATAGTTTTGCTTAACCCTCAATAAATCTATGTGATTTTTAAAATATCTGCTATTTTATAACTTAATATGTGGGATATTGGGTTGAATTTGTGCGGAGGTGGATAATAACGAAAAATAAGATATTCATCTCATCTATTTTTTTAATGATGGTTTTAACGGCTATGCGGGTGAATGCACTTGAAAAATTAGACGTTTTAGTCATTCACTCTTATCACCAAGAATATCCTTGGACAGCGACACAAAACCAGGGTTTTAAAAAACAGCTAACACAATCCCTTCCTAAGTATGCAATAAATTTTTCAACCGAGTATTTAAATACAAAGCGAATCCCACCATCGGTTGAGTATAAATTAAATTTTTTACTCTATATTGGTACAAAATATAAAAGCAATATCCCTGATCTTATTTACGTAACGGATGATAATGCACTGAATTTTTTAAATTCAGAGAGCCAATTATTACCTTGGAAAACACCGGTCATTTTTTCGGGCATAAATAATATAAATATAAAATTATCGAATAAAGAACGAATTTTCAGCGGTATTTTTGAGTACAAGGATTTTATAGCTTCAATTTCTCTGGCAAAAGAAGTGTCCCCGAATTTAAAACGTATTATCTTTCTGGGTGATGGTGGTGTAACCGACATGGCCATAAAACACACAATTAACAGTGATGAATATAGGGAAAAGAATATAGAGTTTATTTTTATCAATCGCAAAAATCTTAAAAGTGCTATAGACGAATTGAGCAAGGTAAATGTCGACGATAGTAGTGTCATATTGACTTCGGTAGGCGGATTAAAAGACCAAGATGGAAATATTATTGATTTAAAACATATCTTAGACTCCATTGCCAAGACGGGGCAAAAAATTCTGGTAATGGAAGACACTTATCTTCACCCCGGCATCCTAGGTGGGTATGTTACGAGCGGACGCATTCAAGGACAATCAGCAGCAGAGATTGTGAGCGGTATATTTCGCATTGTGGGTGAGCAGGTTAGAAGTGGGCGTACTCAAGGAAAAGCAGCAGGGACGATTATAGCTGATATTATTGGTGAGGGAACTTTCAAGCATAATAATAGAATGGATCAGGAAATAAGTGAGTTAGTTATTAGCTGGGCTGATTTGCAACGCCTTAATGTTTATTTACCGGCTGAAACATTAAAAAAAGCGAGAATTATCAACTTGCCTGCGCCTCTGGTTGACCAATATCCAGATTTAATAAAGTGGCTTGTCTGGTTTTTAGCAATACTAATTATTGTTTTAGCTGGATTTAGTATAAGAATGAGGCAGAAAAGTCGTTTAGTAAAAGAGCAATATACGGATACGTTAACTAATTTGCCCAACCGAGTTAAATTGCTGCGTGACATTCGTGCGGTAAAAAGACCGAGTCTGGCGATTATCGATATTAATAATTTCAAATCCATTAATAACCTTTATGGGCTTAATGTTGGTGATGAGTTGCTGAAAAGTTTAGGGGCTAAATTACAAGGAATTATCAATGGTAAATGTAAGCTGTACCGTGTCGGAGGCAATCAGTTTGCACTTATGAATAAAGTTGAAATGTCAGCCCAACAGTTTGATGCAGATTTTAATGAGCTATTAAAAGAAGTTCAGAATAATGATTTTCAACTTGGTGAATTAGACATTAACTTATTATTAACGTCAGGAATAAGTCGGAACGAAGTTGAGTTTCTTATTCCCAGAGCAGAACAAGCATTAGAGCAAGCTAAAAAGAAAAATGAAGACATTCATATTATTGAAGGTGTTAATGACCAAACTGAAAAATACAAGGAAAATCTTCGTTGGGCAAAGAAGTTAAATTCCGCTTTAGAGAATGATCGTATTATCCCTTATTTTCAGTTAATAACGAATAATAAGACAGGAGAAACAACGAAATATGAAGCACTTATCAGATTGGTTGATGATGGCGAAGTTATTTCGCCTTTCTTTTTTCTTGAAGCAGCTAAAAGCCGTCGGCATTATGCTTCTTTAACTAAGAGGATGATAGAAAAAACTTTTCAGGCGATGATAGATAAGGATGTTACTGTTTCAATTAACTTCACGGTTGAAGATATTCGCGATAAAGGCACGATATCGTTTTTTAAACAAAAATTAAATGAATATCAGGTGGCAGATAAAATTATTATTGAGTTAACTGAAAGTGAAGGAATTGAAAATTATCATGAGGTGGCAGAATTTATTACATCTGTAAAAGAGTTAGGGTGTCGCGTTGCGATTGATGATTTTGGGACGGGGTATTCTAACTTTATGCACTTAATACACTTGAATGTCGACTATTTAAAAATAGATGGCTCAATTATTCAAAATATTGTTACGGATAAAAATTCGGAGATTATTGTGAAAACCATCGTTGATTTTACGTATCAATTAGGGATTGAAACCATTGCTGAATTTGTAGATTCACAGGAACTGCTAGATAAGGTGATTGAACTTGGAATTGACTATTCGCAGGGCTACTTTCTAGGTAAGCCTGTAAGCAGTATGTAAAACATATTGTTTAATAAACAGCAAGACAGTTACGCCCAGCAGCTTTTGCTTTATATAAAGCTTTGTCGGCAGCACGAATAAAACTTTCTACATCATCAAAGGTGTTAATGTCCATATGCGATGCCAAACCAACAGAAACTGTTGGTGTTAATATTTCATCATCAACATTTATTTGCATTGAGGTGCTGAGTAGTTTTATTAAACGCCTGAGCGCTTCTTCTGCAATATGTGAGGTTGACCCCGGCAGCATTAGAATAAATTCGTCACCGCCATAACGTGCTAGTATATCGGTCTGGCGAATATTGTCTGAGAAAAAATCAGCAATGGCGACTATGATTTTGTCCCCAACGAGATGGCCATGTGTGTCATTAATTTCTTTAAAGTTATCAATATCAATAAAGGCTATCGACAGTGGCCAGCGATTAACATTGGCATTTTCATATTCTTCTTCTAATAAACGTTCGAAGTGTTTACGGTTATAAACCTTGGTTAAATAATCAAGCTGGTTCTCTTTTGTTATTTCTTTAACCTGTTCTGCAATATTTTCAATTTGGCGCTGGTCGTGTTCGGTCTGTTTGATAAAGTGTATGCTGCGTAGCAAGGTGACCTCACGCGCTTCTTCTAGAATTCCGCCTTGCTTGATTTCGTCATCAAAATTCACATCAAATAAAGCAGATATAACAAGCATTTCCTTGTTTATATCGGAGACCAGTTGGCTAAATTCATCGGCATCAATATTTAAGGCTAAACCGGCTGCTTCTAATGTTGACTGAAATAACTCATTGGGATTTTCTTCTAGCCACATATCCGCGAGGGTACCTGAAAAACTTAGGCACAAGTGAAACTGACTATCCGTTTTATCCTGAACTTGTATATGGTTGCTTAGTGAATGGCTGTGTAAAACGGCATTGACAATTGTTGGTGGAAAGTTCCATGACTCTAATAACCATGCACCCACACAGGAATGTTCAAGTTTTAAGGTGCTTCTTTCTAGGCTAATACGTTCAGTGTGTTTGATGCACATTTTGTCATAGTTGAAGTAAGGGGGTGGGGTTAAATTTTCAAGTGCAAGTATGCCAATATCCTGCAGCAGCCCAACAAGAAACAGGTCTTCAAGTTTTGATAATCGAAATCGTTGCCCGAGTAAGCGGGCAATTTGTGCAGAAAGAATGGAGCGTTTCCAGTAATTATCATGGTTGCACTTGCTGTGTCCCTTTACTTTAAGTGAATGGAATAATGAAAAACTCAGGGCAATAGTGAGTGCAGCGTTAAACCCGAGCAAGGTGAGCGCTTCCCGTAAGTTGTTTATTGCACGTCGTTGCGAATAAAGCGGCGAGTTGGCTATTTTTAATAATTTGGCAGATATTGCAGGGTCAGCCGATATAATCGAGGCAACTTCCCTTAAAGTAACATCGGGATCTTTGCTTGCCTCGATAATTTTAACGGCGATAACCGGCAAGCTTGGTAGGTTGGTGTTGCTTGCCAGTTGCTTTTCCAGATCAGGGGGTAAGAGCACATCTTGAAGGGTGTCTGGCATCAGGTTGCCGTCCTTTTAACGCCAGGGGCTGTTATTTTAATAGGCATGATTATGACGGCTTTCCAATACTGCCTTCATTCCCGGAAAGTAGTTTTTGAATATTGCTTCTGTGTCGCCAGAAAAGAACAATGACCATGATAATGGTGGTGATAATAAGTGATTTTGCATTGGGTACTAAATAAAATAAATAAACAGGTGCAAGCGCTGTCGCAATGAGTGCTGCAAGTGATGACAGTTTAAACACTTTTGCAACAATCAGCCAGCTGAGAGCCGTAGCCAGCCCCACCCACCACAAAAAGCCGAATAAAACGCCGAGCAAAGTGGCAACACCTTTGCCGCCCTTAAATCCAAAGAAAACGGGAAATAAATGCCCGGTGAAAGCCGCAGCACCGGTGAGCGCGACTGTCAGTGTATCTAGCTCAAGGTGACGTGCAGCCAGTACGGGGACTAAACCTTTCAACATGTCAGCAAACAAGGTGATGGCGGCGGCTTTTTTACCACCAACGCGGAGCACATTGGTGGCGCCTGGGTTGCCGGAGCCTTGGGTCCGTGGATCAGGTAGTTGCATTAATTTGCAGACGATAATCGCAGCCGAGATCGAGCCAAGTAAATAGGCTAAGCTGATAACAGAAATATCAAGGATAGGCATTAATCAAAAACTTCCAACTTAAAAGTAAGGATAGATTATAGAGCGAATCGGCTTAGCAGTGTATAGTTTAAGGTCAAAATTAGCGGATTTAGATAAACCTTAAATTATGCAAGATATTATATTTATCAATGAGTTACAAATTGAGACCGTGATCGGTATTTTCGACTGGGAGCGGCAGATTAAACAAACAGTTGTGCTGGATTTAAAGCTGGCAACGGATATAAGCAAAGCTGCGGCGTCGGATCATATTGATGACACGATTGATTACAAAACCTTAACCAAGACCATCATTACTTTTGTTGAAGCCAGTGAATTTCAGCTGGTTGAAACGCTGGCCGAGCGTGTTTGTGAACTGGTGCGTAGTGACTTTAATGTGGCTTGGGTACGGCTCAGACTGAATAAACTCGGTGCATTGCGGGGTGCGCGTGATGTGGGTATTTTAATCGAGCGTGGCAGTCGATGAAACTATTGGCCATTGGTATTTTTTCGCAGGTTAAGTGATGCCACGAGCCTACATTAGCATTGGTAGTAATGTGAATGCCGAAGATAACATCGGTGCGGCGATTGTTGCATTGAAAAAACGCTACGGTGATTTAACGCTTTCGACTGTTTACAAAAACAAAGCCGTGGGTTTTGATGGCGATGATTTTTTAAATCTGGTGGTGGGGTTGGAAACTGAACAATCCATTATCGATTTTGTCGAACATCTACATTGCATTGAAGCCGCGCAGGGTCGTGCTCGCAATATAGAGAAGAAATTCAGTTCAAGAACGCTGGATATGGATTTGCTATTATACGGGAATGACGTTTTTTATAGTGATAATATCTCGATTCCTCGCGATGAAATAATACGCTATGCTTTTGTTTTACAACCCCTTTTTGAGCTTGTCCCTGACTACTATCATCCCACTGAAAAATGCACGATAGCGCAATTGTGGAGCAGTTTTGACAAGCAGGGCTTAACTATGACCCCTGTTGAATTAGTCACTTTGTGACTTTAACCGTTTAGGGAACGCCCGCCATCCACCGCAATGATTTGCCCCGTAATAAAGGGTGCCTTTGTTACTAGGAACAAAACGGTTTGGGCTATATCTGAAGGGCTGCCTTGTCGTTTTAAAAATGAGCGCGATACAATGCGCTGTTGGGTAAGTTCATCCATGTCATTTTCTGGCCATAAAATAGCACCGGGGGAAACGCCATTTACACGCACTTCCGGTCCCATTTCTTTGGCCAGTGATTTAGTCATCATTGCTAAACCGGCTTTGGCCATGCAATAAATTGGGTGTGCTTTGAGTGGATTTTGTGAATGGATATCGACAATGTTAACAATGCAGCCGTTGGATTTTTTTAATGCCGGTGCGGCGGCCTGAGCCAGAAAAAAGGGCGCTTTTAAATTGCTGCCCATTAAGTCGTCCCAGTCATCTTCCGTGGCTTTGGCCACTGGGGTCGGGTAAAAGCTGGATGCATTATTAATAACAACGTCGAGTTGCGAAAAACTTTCCAGAGTACTTTTTACCAGCGCATGTAGGCCTTTGGTAATGTGTAAATCGGCCTGAATAAGGACAACCGAGTCGGCTCGAATGGCATTGAGCTTTTCCTGCAATGCTTTTGCTTCTGTGCGTGAATTGCGGTAATGCAAGGCCAGTCTAAAGCCTTCATTGTGCAGCAGGGTGGCGATTTCCGCACCAATACGCCGAACACCGCCGGTAATTAAGGCTACCTTGTTTTGAGTGTTCTGGTTAGAATCCCGTTCCGACATACAGAGTATTGTAACCCGAAGTGGCTTAAAGAGATATGATTCAGACCGAACAACCCGATACGGTTAACCAATTACCCGTGCCTGATAAAGCGGCCGCTGAGCACAGTCAGCGAGTAAAGCAATGCGTAGTGGATAAAATAACAGCAGTGGGCAACCTGCCGTTTACGGACTATATGCAAACCGTATTGTATGAGCCGGGTTTGGGTTATTACAGTGCGGGCAGTATCAAGCTAGGAGCAGAGGGTGACTTTATCACTGCGCCGGAAATATCAGCGTTATTTTCACAAAGTCTTGCGCAAGCGATTATCCCTGCACTGGATGTTATTGACCATGCTTGTATTTTAGAGGTGGGTGCCGGTAGCGGTAAAATGGCGGCAGACATGCTTCCCCATCTTGATTCGTTAAACAGCCTGCCTAGTCGTTATTATATATTAGAGTTAAGCGCCGATTTGCGTTTGCGCCAGCAACAATACATAAAAGAAAAAGTACCGGCGTTATACGATCGCGTTTGCTGGTTAGACGAACTGCCTACACAATTGAATGCGGTTGTTATAGCCAATGAATTACTAGACGCAATGCCGGTGGTGCGTTTTAAAAAAGAACAGCAGGGTATTTCACTTGAATACGTGACTGTGGTTGACAATAAATTTCATAGTCAATTTATTCAGGATGAGAGCGATGTACTTTATCAGCGTGCCAGTGCGCGCGTGGCACAAATGGAATCGGATGGTTTAGTCCTTGAGCTAGGCTATATATCCGAAATTAATTTTAATGCCGAAGACTGGTTGAGTAGCGTTGCCGATAGGCTGGAGCAGGGGGTGATTGTTTTAATTGATTATGGTTACCCGCAACATGAGTATTACCATGCCGAACGCAACGAGGGAACATTAAATTGTTTTTATCGGCACCGGCAACATAGTAATCCTTTTATATATCCGGGTTTACAGGACTTAACCGCGCATATTAATTTTACCGCACTGGCGGATTGTGCAATAAAAAATAAATTAAATGTGAAAGGTTACACATCGCAGTCAAACTTTCTGTTAGGTGCAGGCATTGCATCGTTAGTAGAAGTGGTTGCGGCTGAGTATATTGATAAAAACAATATTGCCGCACAAATGGAATTGGCTAATCAGGTTAAAAAACTCACCATGCCCTATGAGATGGGTGAACTTGTAAAAGTGATTGGTTTTAGTAAAAACTGTCAGGTTGAGTTTGCGGCTTTTCATTTTAAAGATATGCGCGATCACTTATAATAGTATTTCAATTAACTGAGTAGCGCATGACCTTAATACAAATTATTACTTTAGCTTTAGTTCAGGGCTTTACCGAATTTTTACCCATCTCAAGTTCCGCACATTTAATTCTGGTGCCGATTGCCACTGGCTGGCAGGATCAGGGACTGGCTTTTGATATTGCCGTGCATGTCGGCACACTCTCTGCGGTGATGCTGTACTTTAAAAAAGAAGTCACGGCGATGGCGGTTGACTGGAGTGCGTCCTGCATTAAGCGTAAGCGTGTGGGTGAAAGTCGTCTGGCTTGGGCCGTTATTTTTGGCACTATTCCGGTCATGATTGCCGGTTTGCTGTTTAGCGATATTATTGACAGTACGTTACGTTCGCCAATGGTCATTGCTTATACAACGATTGGTTTTGGTGCACTGTTATGGCTTGCCGATGTGAAAGGGTCGCGGCAACGCGATGAACATAGTTTGTCCTGGCGTGATATTTTGATTATCGGGCTTGCACAGGCGCTGGCACTCATTCCTGGTACATCACGCTCCGGCATTACAATGACTGCCGCATTATTATTAGGCTTAAGCCGATCTGCAGCGGCACGTTTTTCTTTCCTACTTTCCATCCCCGCTATTTTAGCTTCAGGCAGTTATAAATCATTACAGCTAATACAGGGTGACCACGCAGTTAACTGGGGTGAAATATTTCTGGGCATCTTTTTATCCGGCTTGGTTGCCTATGCCTGCATCCATGTGTTTCTAGCCTTCTTAGAACGTGTGGGTATGATGCCGTTTGTTATTTACCGGTTTGTACTGGGTATCGTCTTAATTGCGATATTCGTATAAAGAGATAATGAACGCCCTAAAATGATCCATATTTAAACTATTCGCACTATTATAGGTCGCTCAAGCTTTAGGTGTGGTGCTAAGTCATTGTTTAATACGATGGCATATTCTGTGCAACGCTTAACGTACACAACAGGAATGAACGGTTTCAAAGCTATTAAAGTGTTGGCCGTTGCAAACATGTTATTAAGTTATAAAAATAGATGACTAGGGTTCCGGCTCATATTGAGTGACTGGTCCGAGAGTTATCGACCTATCCATCATAGTTACTTCTCTGATTAGTAGGTTACACGGCGGGACAAAAGCCCGGGAGACTCAACCGATTAAAAACCGTTGATTCCTCCTGTGTCAGTTTCGATTATAAAGTGTAACCATTAAGGGGAGTTATCCATGAAACATTCAATAAAGTTCTTATTACTGACATTCGTTTTTCTATTTTCAACACCGGTTCTGGCAAAAGACAGCTTTAAAGTGTGCTGGTCAATTTATGTTGGCTGGATGCCGTGGGATTACGGTAAAAATTCTGGCATTGTAAAAAAATGGGCTGACAAATACGGTATATCAATCGAAGTCGTACAAATAAATGATTATATCGAATCCATCAATCAATATACCGTGGGTGCGTATGACGGTTGCACTATGACGAACATGGACGCTTTGACCATACCGGCGGCCGGTGGTGTTGACTCAACGGCATTGGTAGTGGGTGACTTCTCAAATGGTAATGACGGTATCGTTTTAAAAGGCAAGAAGAACCTGAAAGATATAAAAGGGCAAACAATCAATCTGGTTGAGCTGAGTGTTTCACATTATTTATTGGCGCGTGCTCTGGACAGCGTTAACTTGAAAGAGAAAGATGTAAAAGTCGTTAACACCTCCGATGCAGACATGGTTGCCGTTTATGGCACAAAAGGTACAACGGCGGTAACAACCTGGAACCCGCTGTTAAGTGAAATTACGGCAATGCCAAATAGCTATAAAGTGTATGACTCAAGCCAGATCCCGGGCGAAATTATCGACTTAATGGTTGTGAATACCAAGACCTTAAAGGCAAATCCGAAATTTGGTAAAGCTTTAACCGGTGCGTGGTATGAAATACTATCGAACATGAAAGGCAATTCTGCCAGTGCTAAAAAAATACGTACACAGTTAGGCAAAGCTTCAGGTACAGATTTAAAAGGCTATGACGCGCAGTTGGCAACCACTGAAATGTTCTTTAGCGCCGCCGATGCCGTTAAGTTTACGAATAGCCCAAAACTGAAACAAACAATGAAAAATGTTGCAGAGTTTAGCTTTGCGCATGGCTTGTTGGGCGATACAGCAAAAAGTGCCGAAGTCATCGGTATTGAAACACCGGCCGGTGTTTTTGGTAATGCTAAAAATATCAAGTTCCGTTTCGACCCGTCTTATATGAAGATGGCGGCAGACGGTAAACTTTAATCGTTAACAATGGCCCTCGGTAAAACGAGGGTCTTTTTCAAAATATAAAAACAGCTTACTATGTTATCTAAACGTTTAATGAATAAAAAGCCATCCGCTGTTGCAAAAGTTGCATTAGGGATGTTGCCGTTTATTGCAACACTTATTGTTTATATGTGGTTTTCAGACATTCGGCTTGAGGCAAACCCAAGTGACAAATTGATGCCATCATTATCAACAATGGGTGATGCGATTAATCGAATGGCCCTTGTTCCGAGTAAACGTTCGGGTGAATATTTATTATTAGTGGATACCCTGGCGAGTTTAAACCGTTTGTTGCTGGGCGTATTTATAAGTGCACTTATCGGGTTAACGTTTGGTATATTAAACGGCGCGATACCATTGGTGCGTGCAAAGCTATCACCTTATGTTACCGCCTTGTCTTTAATTCCACCGATGGCGATTTTACCCATACTGTTTATCGTTTTTGGTTTGGGTGAAGTATCTAAAGTGATGCTGATAGTTATAGGCATTACCCCCTTTTTAATTCGTGACTTACAGGCACGGACGCTGGAATTGCCAAAGGAACAATTAATAAAAGCGCAAACCATTGGTGCAAATAGTTGGCAGGTTATTGTTCGGGTGATATTGCCACAAATTATGCCGCGTCTATTGGTGGCTGTGCGTTTATCGTTAGGGACGGCATGGTTGTTTTTAATCGCCGCAGAGGCGATTGCTTCTACCGAAGGTCTGGGTTATCGCATTTTTTTGGTGCGGCGTTATTTATCCATGGATGTGATCCTGCCCTACGTGGTGTGGATAGCGATACTTGCCTTTTTGCTGGATTGGCTATTGAGAAAATTATCAAGCCGGTTGTATCCATGGTTTCAGGCTCAAAGTGGTGATAAGCCATGAGCTATATCAATATAAACAAGTTATGGAAAAGCTATGGAGAGAATGTTGTCCTGGAGCATGTTAACGCTAGTGTTGATAAAGGTGAGTTTATTACCATCGTGGGAACCTCGGGCTGTGGTAAAACTACTTTTTTAAATATGCTGTTAGGAACAGAATCTGCAAGCAAGGGTGAGATTTTACTGGAAGGTGTGCCAATTCCTGATGAGCCAAATGAAGATCGAGGTATTGTATTCCAGAAATATTCGGTTTTCCCTCACTTAACCGCGTTGCAGAATTTAATGATACCCAAAGAGCTGGAAAGCGCGAAGTTATTATGCAAGGTGTTTGGCGCAAAGCGTAAAGCCATTGCGGCGGCGGCGCGGGAAATGTTAGCGATGGTGGGTTTAGAGCAAGCTGCCGATCGCTACCCGCATGAACTTTCAGGTGGTATGCAGCAACGTTTGGCCATCGCACAGGCTTTAATGAAGCGCCCCAAAATTTTATTACTCGATGAACCTTTTGGTGCACTGGATCCGGGTATCCGTAAAGATATGCATAAACTTATTCTGGATATCTGGAAAAAAACACAAATTAATGTATTTATGATCACGCATGATATTAAAGAAGGTTTTCATCTCGGCACACGTTTGTGGGTATTTGATAAAGTTCGGCATGACCCCGATGCACCGAATGCCTATGGTGCAACAATTACCTATGATATTCCATTAGGCAAATGTGATGTACAAACGTATGCCGAAATTGACACATCGCTTGAACAGAGCCGTAAAGAACTTGATATTTTAGAGACGACACCATGAGTACGATTCTATACGAAGATGAAATTGCCCCGGCCTGCCATTGGTCTCTCAGGATGAAACGAGGAACATCACTGCGTTTAATTGATAAAGAGGGTGGTGCAAATGTGGGTATGTTGTTTTATAACCCTGAAAATTTACTTGAACGCTACAATGCACCCGATACATTAAAGTGTCAGCATACATTCAAGCTAACCAAAGGCCATTGTTTATATTCTGATATGGGGCGTATTTTTTGTTCCATTGTAGAAGATACCGTTGGCTGGCACGAAACAGTTTGTGGTAACACAACTAAAAAGATTATCGAGTCAAAGTGGGGCGAACATAATTACCAGCAATACCATAACGATTGGCAACAAAATGGTTACAACAGTTTTTTAGTTGAACTGGCAAAATATGGCCTTGGCAAAAAAGATATGGCCGCGAATCTAAACCTGTTTAGCTGCGTTGAAGTAAGCGAACAAGGTGAGTTGTGTTACAGGGAAAATAACAGCAATGCTGGTGACTATATCGAGCTGCGTTTCGAAATGGACACTCTGGTGTTGCTACATACCTGCCCACATCCTTTAAGTGCGAGTAGCCAGTATCCCCGGAAGCCTGTTCAGTACCAGATCCGACGAGCTGAAACGGTTACCGATGATGATTTTTGTAAAAACTCGCATCCGGAAAACCAGCGTGGCTTCAAGAATAATGCACTTTATCATCTTGGTGTCGATAACGGAGGTTGTTGCAGATGATAAAAGAAAGTTCCCTGGTCGCTGATAATGCTATCGCACGTGATATTGTGTTGGCGGGTGATTATTTGATGAAAGTGGTTAGAAAAGGACAAACCTTTCGTATTCTGGATTTGGAGGGTAATCAGGCTGCCGATACTTTATTTTATAAAGCAGGCGACCCTGCTGAACGCTACAGCGCAATGGATACCATTCGTGAGCAAGGCAATGTCTATTTAACAACCGGTACAAAACTAATGTCGAACGAATGTAATGTCATGCTGGAAATTGTTGCCGATACCTGCGGGCGGCATGACACACTGGGTGGTGCCTGTGCAACAGAAAGTAATACAGTACGTTACGCTTTGGAAAAAAAATGTATGCATGCCTGCCGCGACAGCTGGATGTTGGCGGTTGCCGAAAATGAACAATATAAAATGAGCAAGCGGGATATAACACATAATATTAATTTTTTTATGAATGTGCCTATCACTCAAGATGGTGGCCTAACCTTTGAAGACGGCATATCTGCAGCGGGTAAGTATGTTGAAATGGAAGCGATGATGGATGTCATTATACTTATTTCGAATTGCCCGCAATTAAACAACCCTTGCAATGGCTATAACCCAACTCCCATCGAGGTTTTAGTTTGGTAAAGGTACGAGGAACTTTGTCTGCTTAAATAACGTTAATTATAAATTATGCACTTTGGGACGACCCAATGTTGCTGGTTAAATGGCTGGACGACCGGCCCTGTTTTTTTCATCAATAGACTATGTTTAAAAAAATTCTTATAGCGAACCGTGGTGCGATAGCCGTTCGCATTATTCGCACACTTAAACACATGGGTATTACTTCGGTTGCAGTTTATCATGACGCAGACCGTGACTCATTGCATGTACAGCATGCCGACGAAGCGTATTCGCTGGGTGATGGTCGAGCCAGTGAAACCTATCTTAATCAGGATAAATTATTTGAAATAGCAAAAGAATCGAATGTCGAGGCCATTCACCCCGGCTATGGTTTTTTAAGTGAGAACCCTGAATTTGTAGAACGTTGTGATGTTGAGGGTATTGTTTTTATCGGCCCGACGGCAGAGCAAATGTTAGCGTTTGGTTTAAAACATGCAGCACGTGAATTAGCCATTGCGAACGATGTACCCTTGTTACCCGGTAGCCAACTACTTGAGAGTGTCGAGGATGCTTTGCTTGAAGCACAGAAGATTGGCTATCCGGTTATGCTTAAAAGCACAGCAGGTGGTGGCGGCATTGGCATGCAAACCTGCTGGGTGGCTAATGAGCTCGACGAAGCCTTTAACTCGGTACGGCGTTTAAGTGAAAATAATTTTTCGAATAGCGGTGTTTTTATTGAAAAGTTTATAGAGAATGCGCGCCATATCGAAGTACAAATATTTGGCAATGGGATGGGTGATGCCGTTGCGTTAGGTGAGCGTGACTGCTCAACACAACGCCGAAATCAAAAAGTGATAGAAGAAACCCCCGCACCCAATATTCCGCCAGTGGTAAGTGAAAAATTACAACGTACCGCATTACAACTGGTTAAAGCGGTAAACTACCGTAATGCCGGAACGGTTGAATATATCTATGACCAGAAAACAGATCAGTTTTATTTTCTGGAAATGAATACACGCCTGCAGGTAGAGCATGGTGTAACGGAAGAAGTGTTTGGTGTTGACCTAGTCGAATGGATGGTCAAGCTTGCTGCGAATGAATTAAATATATTGCCAGAAATAAAGCCGCTTAAAAAACATGCTATTCAAGCGCGTATTTACGCAGAAGATCCTAACAAGAATTTTCAACCTTCAGCGGGTCTGTTAAGCGCCGTTGATTTTCCGGTTGCATCCCATCTTCGTATTGATCACTGGCTGGAAACTGGTATAGACGTACCTGCCTTATTCGATCCGATGTTGGCAAAAGTTATTGCGATAGCCGATGACCGTGATACAGCGATTAAAAAACTCGATCAGGCCCTGGCTGATACTCAATTGTACGGGATTGAACATAACATTAAATACTTGAGAAAAATTTTGCAGTCAGAAATTTTTCAACAGGGCAAAATTGTTACGCGTACCTTAAGCAGTTTTAAAACACAGCCATGCACAATCGATGTCTTGAGTGCAGGTACATTAACCACTATTCAGGATTTTCCGGGACGCAGCGGCTACTGGGATGTAGGTGTGCCGCCTTCCGGGCCATTTGATAGTTTGTCATTTCGCCTTGCTAATCAATTACTGGGTAATGAGCTAACAGCCGCGGGTTTAGAGATAACATTAAACGGCCCAAGCTTACGTTTTAATCATGCAACACAAATTGTTTTAACTGGTGCGCAAATGCAGGCGCATCTGGATGAACAAGCTATTCCTTTCTGGCAGGTGATTAATGTTGAGGCAGGTCAAACATTGGTAATCGGTAAGGTTATCAATGCAGGTGCGCGCGCGTACTTAGGTATTAAAGGGGGCATTCAATGTCCGGATTATCTTGGTTCTAAAGCAACTTTTACACTGGGGCAATTTGGTGGTCATGCGGGCAGGGCAATCGGTGTGGGTGATGTGTTGCAATTTAACAAGAATAAACCGGATTCGAATTTACCATGTTTAGTGGAAGATGCTATCCCACAAATTAATCATCAATGGAACTTGCATGTTGTATATGGCCCGCATGGTGCCCCCGACTTTTTTACAACTAACGATATTCAGGCATTTTTTAAAGCCGACTGGGAAGTTCACTATAACTCTAGCCGTACCGGTATACGCTTAATTGGCCCGAAGCCGGATTGGGCGCGCAGCGATGGTGGTGAGGCCGGTATGCACCCATCCAATATTCATGATAATGCTTATGCTATCGGCACGGTTGATTTTACAGGTGATATGCCCGTTATACTCGGCCCGGATGGCCCATCGCTCGGTGGCTTTGTCTGCCCGGCTACTGTTATTAATGCGGACTTATGGAGGTTAGGCCAACTTACCGCAGGAGACAAGGTTAAATTTATTCCAGTGAGTATTGAAATGGCTGTTGAACTGGATGTACAGCAAAATAATTCAATTAAAAAATTATCGGCTCAAACATTTTCAATAAAATCAACTCAACCTGTCAGCCCTGTTCTACATTTGGTAAGCAAACAAGATAATGGTATACAGGTGGTTTACCGACCATCAGGGGACTCGTACTTGTTGGTCGAATACGGCGAACTCATTCTGGATATTGAGTTGCGCTTTCGAGTGCATGCTTTAATGTTGTGGTTGCAGCAGAAAAACAGAGCAGGCATTCTAGAGTTAACGCCGGGTATTCGTTCGCTACAAATTCATTACAACCCACATCAAATCAGCATTAAAGATTTATTGGCCTTATTAAGCATTGCTGAAACTGAACTTAAAAAGAACCAGACACTAGAAGTGCCTGCGCGTATTGTGAATATACCGATTAGTTGGAACGATGATGCTTGTCAGTTGGCGATTGATAAATATATGCAATCAGTACGTAAAGACGCGCCGTGGTGCCCGGATAACATTGAGTTTATACGGCGCATTAACGGCATGGATTCGATTGAACAGGTTAAAAAAACAGTCTTTGATGCAACCTATTTAGTGATGGGTTTGGGGGATGTTTATTTAGGCGCACCTGTTGCAACACCGATTGACCCGCGACATCGACTAGTCACCACAAAATACAACCCAGCGCGTACATGGACGGCCGAAAATTCAGTTGGTATTGGTGGTTCTTATTTATGTGTTTATGGTATGGAAGGGCCTGGCGGCTATCAATTTATTGGTCGCACCTTGCAAATGTGGAATCGTTACCATAAAACGCCTGAGTTTCAACAACCCTGGTTATTACGCCCCTTTGATCAAATACGTTTTTATGAAGTGAGCGCCGAAGAGCTAGTGCAAATTCGACAGGATTTTCCAAAAGGCCGATATTCTATAAAAATTGAAGATACCACCTTTAATCTTTTAGAGTACCAAACCTTTTTGCAAGAAAATAAAAAAGACATTCAGTCCTTTACCGATAAACGAAAAGCCGCTTTTGATGCCGAGTTACAACACTGGATTGAGTCGGGGCAAATGAACTTTGAGTTAGAACAGGAACTCGCAACTGAAGAAGGTATGGAAGATGCCTTACCTGAAAACTGTGTTGCAATACAAAGCACGGTTGCCGGTAGTGTCTGGGAGGTATTGGTTAATCAGGATGATGTTGTAGAAAAAGGCCAGCCGCTTATTATTCTGGAGTCCATGAAAATGGAAATTCAAATAACTGCACCCAGTAAGGGCAAAATTATTGCCATTATAAAAACGGAAGGCAGTCAGGTTAAAAGTGGCCAGTCCTTATTGATTTTAGAGGAAAACAACTAATGTCTGCATCCACAATGAATATGACCATTGCCTCATTATTAAAAGCATATCGAGCTAAAACGCTTTCACCGGTACAGGTTGTAAAAGAATTGCTCATCCGGTGTGCTGATTATGATGACCATAATATCTGGATTACCCGTTTAACAATTGAACAAATTCAACAATACCTCGATAAGCTTGAAGGTCATTCGCCCGACAGTCTGCCCTTGTACGGTATCCCGTTTGCGATAAAAGATAATATTGATTTGGCTGGTATTCCTACAACCGCAGCGTGTCCGGAATACCTGTACTGCCCTGAAAAATCAGCCTTTGTTGTCGAACAGTTAATCAATGCCGGTGCGATACCCATTGGCAAAACCAATATGGATCAATTTGCCACCGGCTTGGTGGGTGTGCGTTCACCAGCCCCTTGGGGGCCGTGTAAAAATGCGTTTAATAAAGCATATATATCGGGTGGTTCCAGTTCGGGCTCATCGGTTGCGGTTAGTTTAGGTCTGGTTTCTTTTTCATTAGGTACCGATACCGCCGGGTCGGGTCGGGTGCCTGCGGCGTTTAATAATCTGGTTGGCCTTAAACCATCAAAAGGTTTGCTTAGTATGACGGGCGTGGTGCCTGCCTGCCGCAGTCTGGATTGTGTTAGTATTTTTGCCTTAACCACGGATGATGCCAATGTAGTATTTGAACAGGCAGCCGTATTTGATCATGCCGATGCTTACGCACGGAAAAACTCATTTAATAATAACCATCGACACTACCAAAATACAGAAGGCTGTTTTAGCTTTGCTGTGCCCAAACAATCCCAGTTACAGTTTTTTAAAAATGATAATGCAGAAAAATTATTTAAGGCTTCTGTTAAAACTCTGGAATCATTAGGCGGCGTTAAGACAGAGATTGATTTTAGCCCGTTCCTAGATGCAGCACGTTTATTATACGAAGGGCCATGGGTTGCTGAACGCTATGCTGCAATCGAAAACCTGATAACTGAAAAACCGCAAGCTTTATTGCCTGTTATTAATACTATTATTGGTGGCGCTGTTGATAAGACCGCTGTTGATGCGTTTAAGGCAGGATATAAATTACAACACTATAAATCTATTACGAAAAAAATATTGAGCGCTGTTGATGTTTTAATTACACCGACGGTGGGTACAATTTATAAAATTGATGAAGTCGAAAATGATCCTGTTCAGTTAAATAATAACCTAGGTTTTTATACTAACTATATGAACTTACTTGATTATAGTTGTGTGGCTGCTCCCAGTGGCTTTCTTGATAACGGTTTGCCCTGGGGAATTAGTTTTGTTGGTGCAGCACTGCAAGACAGGAAATTATTGTCACTGGCGAATCGTTTTCAGCAACAGCTAAAATTGTTGCTTGGTGCAACTGATTTAACTCTGGATGTTTCAACGGCTAAGGGCTTGTCAGCAACAGAGCAGATCTCCGTTATTGTTTGTGGTGCACACTTAACGAGCTTGCCCTTAAATTGGCAACTGAGTGAACGTGGTGCAATTTTACAGGAGTGCACCACCACGGCTAAAGCTTATCGTATGTATGCATTAGCGGGTGGCCCACCTTATCGGCCAGGATTAATTCGGGATGAGGTTAAGGGGGCAGCAATTGAAATAGAAATCTGGACCATACCGGAAGAAAATTTTGGTAGTTTCGTTGCTGCTATTCCCGCGCCATTGGGTGTTGGTAAAGTTGAAACAAATGATGGCCGATGGCTTACAGGTTTTATTTGTGAGGCGTATGCAATACAAGATGCAAAGGAAATAACCGGCTGTGGTAGCTGGCGTGAGCATATAAGAACAATGTAAAAAGGCTTTGTTGTTTGCAGCAGAGCAGCCTTAATTTTTCTTTAAACTTGCGACCGCTTGTACTCTAAGTTTAGTCAGCCTTTCTGCAAAGTCTTTGCCCTGTAAGCCTTGTTCTTTTAATTCTGAATAGTCAACTTCACTGGCCGCTTTAAAATAGTCACGAAATATTCTTGGTTGTTTAAAGTCTTTATTTTCAAGACCGGTGCGGCCACGTGAATCGGCTTCGCAGGCCAGTAAAAATTTTTCAAAACGTTCGGGGCGGCGAAAGGCATCCATCAACTGCAAATATTTAACCACCGTTTTAGGTTTTAATTCTTCAATGCGGTGATAGTTTAAATGGTATTCGGTAACGATTAATGCAAGCTCACGAAAAGACTTCGGTGTTTTAAATCGATTGCATAGCTGTTTAACCGGTTCAATACCACGGTGCTCATGGCCGATATGTTTTGGTAATTCATTTTTTGGTGTCAGCCCTTTGCCAAGGTCGTGTACCAGCGCGGCAAAACGCACATCAGGATCATGGCTTAATTTTACGGCTTGCTCCAGTACCATTAAGGTATGAATGCCGGTGTCAATTTCAGGGTGGTATTCTTTTGTTTGTGGCACGCCAAACAGGCAGTCCAGTTCTGGCAGTAAAATCTTTAATGCGCCGCATTCTCGTAATAATTCAAAAAAAACTTCTGGGTTACGGGTTTGTAGTGTTGCGTGGAGTTCCTGCCACACACGTTCGGCAACCAGAGAGGCAATTTCACCGGACTGAACAATCTGCTGCATCAGTAAGCGTGTTTCCTCTGCAACAGTAAAGCCCAAATTAGCAAAGCGCGCAGCAAAGCGAGCAACACGCAACACACGCAAAGGATCTTCAACAAAGGCTGGGGAAACATGGCGTAGAATGCGATCTTTTATATCCTGTTGACCATTATAAGGGTCGATAAGATTGCCCTCTTCATCTTGGGCAATGGCATTAATTGTCAGGTCTCTGCGCATTAAGTCATCTTCCAGAGTGACTTCTGTGTTGGTATTAAAACTAAAGCCGGTGTAGCCCGCGGCTGTTTTTCGTTCAGTGCGTGCCAGTGCATATTCCTGCTTTGTTTTTGGGTGCAAAAAAACAGGGAAGTCTTTGCCCACTGTTTTATAGCCTTGTGCTAGCATTTGTTCTGCTGTTGCACCCACCACGACCCAGTCTTTATCTTTACTGGTAATGCCAAGTAGATGATCGCGAATAAAGCCGCCAACGGTGTAAATTTTTATGCTCATTTTCTGTTTATCAATATTTAGGTAAGGGTTAATTTTAAATAGTATATTGGTTCTATACTATTATATAGTGTTACTAAATTATAAGGGAATAACAATGAGTTTTGAGGTGATTAACCCCGCTACAGGTAAAAGAATCAAATCAATCCCTGTATGGGGCGATGATGAAATAGAGGCGGCGTTAGTTGAAGTCGCAAATGCTGCAACTGCGTGGGCTGAACGGACTTTTGATGCCAGAGCTAAAGTTATTGCCAATGCCGGACAGGTCTTACGTGACAATAAAGACCGGTATGCCGCCATTATTACGGAGGAAATGGGTAAGTTAATCAATGATGCAAAAGCAGAAGTAGAAAAGTGCGCAACGGCTTGTGACTATTACGCACAGCATGGCGAAAAATTTTTGGCAGATGAAATTATCGAATCCGATGCGGGTAAAAGCTATGTTGCATACCAGCCTTTAGGAGCGGTGTTAGCCGTTATGCCATGGAACTTTCCGTTCTGGCAGGTGATGCGTTTTGCGGCACCCGCACTGGTTGCGGGTAATACTGGCGTATTAAAACATGCTTCGAATGTGCCACAGTGTGCGTTGGCGATAGAAGAAATTTTTGAAAAAGCCGGTGCTCCCAGAGGCGTATTTAAAACACTAATGATTGGTGCTTCACAGGTAAAAAGTGTGATTGAGGATGATCGTATTCATGCAGTAACCTTAACCGGCAGTGAGCCCGCAGGTAGACAAGTGGCCGCAACGGCTGCGAATGTATTAAAAAAATCGGTTCTTGAACTCGGAGGCTCAGATGCTTTTATTGTATTAGACGATGCCGATCTGGATTTAACGGTGAAGTCCGCCGTTATTTCGCGTTACTTAAATACCGGGCAAAGTTGTATCGCTGCAAAACGGTTTATTGTTGTTGAAGAAATTGCAGACGAGTTTGTTAGCCGTTTTAAAACTGCGGTTGGCGACTTGCAACATGGCGACCCGATGGACGAGGCCACCACACTTGCACCCATGGCAAAAATTGATTTACGAGATGAATTACATCAACAGGTAATTGACTCTATTGCGGCAGGTGCCGTGGCGGTAACGGGTTGTGAACCAATAGATCAGCCCGGTGCTTATTATAAAGCGTCTATCCTTGATAATGTAAAATCCGGTATGCGCGCATACACCGAAGAATTATTTGGTCCGGTTGCCATTGTTATTCGCGTTAAGGATGAGCAAGAAGCATTAGCCGTTGCGAACAGTTCAGTTTTTGGTTTAGGCAGTAGTGTGTGGACGCAAGATTCAGAGCGCGGAGAGAAGCTGGCTTTAAAAATTCAGGTGGGTTGTAGTTTTGTTAATGGCTTCGTAAAAAGTGATGTGCGCTTGCCGTTTGGTGGGATTAAACGCTCGGGTTTTGGACGTGAGTTATCGCATCATGGGATTAAAGAATTTGTTAATGCTAAAACGGTGTGGATTAAATAGTCTTTAACATTAAACGGGTTACGCTGATTTGGCTTTATCTATTATTTTCCTTTACCTCGCTACTGGCATAATCGCTGGTTTTCTTGCGGGGTTGTTTGGTGTTGGTGGTGGGCTGATTATAGTGCCCGCCTTAATGTATTGTTTTTTCTTACAGGGTTTTGATCCGTCCATTAGCATGCATCTTGCGATTGGTACTTCACTGGCCACCATTATCTTAACCTCGATTTCCTCTACGCGCTCACATCATGCGCATGGGGCAGTACAATGGCTTACGGTAAAGCGTATGCTGGTGGGTATTTTTATTGGTGCGTTATTGGGAGCCTTGCTGGCAAAAAATTTAAAGGCCGATGTGCTAAAAACCATTTTTGCACTGTTTGAAATTTTTGTTGCCTTTAAGCTTCTCACAAATGCTAAAACCAAGGCACATCACGATCATTTATTAGGAAACGTTGGCTTAGCCGTGGTTGCCATTTTGATCAGTATGATCTCTGCTCTGGTTGGTATTGGCGGTGGTACTTTGAGCGTACCCTTTCTGCGCTGGAGTGGTTTGTCGATTCAAAAAGCGATTGCAACGTCGGCTGCGCTGGGTTTCCCCATCGCAATTGCGGGTACCTTGTCTTTTATGTGGACGGGGGCGGGGAATTTATTGCTGCCGGGATACAGTATCGGTTTTATTTATCTGCCTGCATTTATTGCGGTGGGTTTGGCGAGCATATTACTGGCACCGCTTGGTGCGCGTTGTGCGCACCGTTTACCCGCGGCAGTTTTGCAAAGGATATTTGCGGCCGGTTTGTTCGTTATTGCGTTTATATTGCTGCTCTATTAACGGTTACCTTAGATTAGTAAGGTTTTAGAGCTTTTCTGTAATAGATACTATTTTCTTGTAAATCAATAGATTAGCTGTCACTGTGGTTGTTAATTATGCAAACTAATCCTAAGATGGCTATTAAATGACCATAACTGCCGGTATAGTGTGAACTGCATCACATTTTGGATGATTTTTTATGGGGTTTAATCATGTTGTTCCAAAGAATTCTGTCTCAGCCAGTGAATCGCTTACTTGTTTTAGTCATGGTTGTGACTGCGCTATTACCGATCAGCTTGCTCGCCGTTCACCTGAATAAAACGGCATGGGATAATGGCTGGCGAGAGATCCGCGAAAAGCACCAGCTACTTGCCGAAAACCTCACTTCGCCCATTGAAATTTATGTGGACGATCATTTTGCCGCTCTCAGCCTTTTGTCTGAAACGATTAAACCCGTTATAGCCAAGCCTGAACAACTTACTTCAGTTCTGAACGTCACGGTAGACAAGTTGAAGGGCTTTGCATCGATGGCTTATGTGGATGCACAGGGAAAAATATTAGCTTACAAAATTGCCGATGATGTTGCGGCGGGCAATAAGCCCGTTTCACCTTATATTTTTACAACTGAACGTTGTTTTCTGTTTGTACGCCAGACGGATGAACAATATATTTCAGGTATAAAGCCCAGCCCGTTTAATTTAAAACCCACCATAATCATGGGCATGCCCGTGTTTAATGTACGAGGTCAATTAATGGGTGTCTTGCTGGCCGAACTACGTGTTAGCTTGATTGAAAAATTACGTAAGCAAATAAAATTTGGCAAACGTGGCCACTCGGCCATTGTTGACCAAAACGGGCGAGTGATTGCGCATCCTAATCCTGAATGGATGGTTGAAATGAGAGATCTGAGCAGCTGGCCTATCGTGCAGGCAATGATGGCGGGTAAACAGGGTGTTACAGAATTTTATTCATCGTTTGTTAAGCAGGACATGGTTGCTGGTTATGCGTCAGTATCCGGAACAGGCTGGGGTATTATGGTGCCACAGCCGAAAAGTGAAGTGGCTGCGCAAGTTAACCAGTTTATGTATTCAAATTATTTATGGGGTGGTCTTGGCTTAATTGTGGCTATCATTATTGGTGTGCTTGTTTCTGGGTGGATAACACGGCCCATTAATCGTTTAGCTGAAGCAAGTCAGCAATTACTGGACAATGATTTAAACGGCGATATAGATTACCCACAGGACTATGAGCCGCGTGAAGCAAAGCAATTAGGTTTTGCGATGAAGTCACTAGTGCGTGGTTTGCAGCATACCAAACATGAAGTGGCAGAACTTAACCGCAACCTTCAGCACAGAGTTAATGATGCAACCAAAAAGTTACGGGTTGCTAATAGTAAATTACAGGAAACGGTGAAAAGTGATTTTTTAACGTCACTAGTAAATCGACGCTATTTTGAAATGGATTTATCTGACACACTATCCCACAGTGAAGAGAGGTCGGAACATCTCTCAATACTGCTTTTTGATATCGATAATTTTAAAACAATTAATGACACATATGGGCATGCTGCTGGTGATGAGGTATTAACTCACGTTGCCCGTAAGCTTGAACAATTTATGCGTACCGGTGATGTTGCTGCACGTTATGCTGGTGACGAGTTTGTCTTAAGGCTGCATTGTGACCCTCGTGTTGCCATGTCGAGAGCAAACCAGATCCGTCAGGCCATTGAAGAACTGCATATTACTTGGCGAAATACTCGCTTACAGGTGACCGTTAGTATCGGCATCTACAGTGAAGTATTATCCAGCGATTTGGATGTCAGAAATATTTTGCGCAAAGTTGATATTGCGATGTATGAAGCGAAAAAACGTGGCCGCAACTGCGTAAAAACATTTAGCCACGAGATGGCAACGGTTCACCAACTTATGTAGTGTTACTCTTCGTCAATAATTATTAGCTCGTAACCGAGCGCAATGTAGTCATTTACTTGCGCAGGGCCAGCCGCTGCAACATTGACGTAGTCAGGGAAATCTTCTGTACTTAAACCTCGCCAACCGGCATAGGTTTCGCACACATGAACCGGAATATCATCATTACCGAGTGATTTAACCAGTTGATGTATTTCTTTATTCTCCTGCTGGTTATCTTTCGTTAAAGCAAATTGTTCCGAGCCGTGGCTAACGATGGCAAGGGGTAGTTCAGGGAATTTCTTGCGTAGTTGTTGAATGTATTCTTTGGCGCGGGGTAGAGCCCATTCAAGGTTTTCTTCATCACCAGTAACAATTTCAATGATCACACCCGCGGGTTGGTTTTTGAGATTAAGGATATCGTTTAAACTTGTTCCACTTTCTGCATAACTAAAGACGGGCATGAATAAAAATAGTATTAATAAACGGGGTAGCAGTTTGCGCACGTTATTTTTAAACGTGTGATTAACCGCCTGTTTGTGACATAAAGCGGACCAGTTTTGTAGGGTTCTCAGAAAATTCATGGTTCTCCGGTTTTAAAGCTATTGCTTTTATAATGTGTTGTTCTAGTTCTGTATCACTAATACCGCTACGCAGTAACTCGCGTAAAGGGTAGCTATGTTCTTGACCTAAACAAAGGTGTAAAGTTCCATCGACTGTTAAGCGAACCCGGTTACAGGTTTCACAAAAATGCTGTGAAATAGGTGTAATAAAACCAATATTAATGCGGGTATTGGCTATTTGGTAATAACGCGCAGGGCCGCCGCCCTTCATTTGCGCCGGTATAAGCTCAAAATGCTTTTCCAGCTGCTGACGAACAAGTTGTAAACTCAGGTACTGGTTAGTCGCTTCGCGACCCGTGTCACCCATCGGCATGGTTTCAATAAAGCGCAGGGTAAAATCATTTTCAATGCAGTAGTTCACCATGTCCTGCACTTCATTATCGTTCACGCCTTTCATTACAACCATGTTTATTTTTATGGGTTGAATACCGGCTTGTTTTGCGGCTTGTAAACCATCGAGTACTTTTTGCAATTTACCTTGAGTAATTTGCTTAAATTTATCAGCGTTTAAGGTATCAAGGCTGACATTAATGCGTTCAATACCCGCGCGCTTTAAGTCGGCGGCTTGCTTGGCTAAACGGGTTGCATTGGTACTGAGTGATAGATCACTGAGTTCTGGAATGGCGGTGATTTTTTTCACTAATTCTGAAAAATTTTGCCGGACGAGTGGTTCGCCACCGGTGAGGCGAATCTGAGTTGCACCAAGCCGAGCAAAGGCCGCAACAATCCGTGTTGTTTCATCAAAGCTGAGCCAGTCTTCAGGTTCCTGAAAATCACTAAAGCCTTTTGGCAAACAATAGCTACACCGTAGGTCACAGCGGTCGGTTACTGAAACACGAAGGTATTTAATTTGCCGGCCGTGTGGGTCAGTTAATGTGGCTGGATTCTGTCTGGGCTTTGGCATGACGGGCATTGCTCTACCTTTATGGAATAATTCAATATGCCCTATTATAGGATGAATAAGCAAATCCTAATATGTAAAGCTTGATTAATTTAGGGTGTCTTTTGATCTAGCGCATTAAAACCGTATAAAGCCCCATCAAATATACTCGATAGCCTGATTTAGGCTGTTTTCAATGGATTGTTGCAGCTCGGCTTTACTATTCTGGGGAGTAATAATGGCAATACTGCCATTTTTAGTAGGGACAATGGTTGTTTTAAAGCCAGACTTTGTCAGTGATGTGCGTGTGTTGACATATTCGCCCGGCATCACTAATAAGGTCACGGTTTCATTTTCTGTGCTTAAAACAATATGTGCGCCGCGCGAATTCCGAATAGGGCAGGCGCCCGCGTAGCTTACTCGACCAATGGCGCTGGTGAACTTGATATTAAAAGGCTGCAATACTCGATTAAGCTTTGCGAGTTGTACATTATTGTTTTCGTTTAAATGATTCATTTCATTGGTGACGTGGTTGATGGCAACATCGCCCAGTGACAGTGCATTTTTTTGCCAGGGTAAATAATTAAAATGAAGGCTTAGCCCAAAGACCAGTATCACGCTGGCTGCCATCACATAGAATTTGAAACGTGTAGTGCGCAGCCGATGTTGCTGTTTGAAACTGTGCTTTAAAAGAATGCGCTCAGCTAGACCATCCGGGACATTAATATTGGCAGCATCATGGATAGAGTGGTCAAGCTGCTCGACGGACTCTGCAAATTTAGCGCAAGCTGAACATGCTTGCAGGTGGTTATTGAGAGTATCATCTCTGATACTGGGTGCAGTTGTGAGTTTTCTGTGTGCATCTATGCAATTCATGATACTTAACCTATAAATAGTAGCGGGTACTTACAGTTGTTTTACTGATGGTTTATCCTCAGGAGCTAATAGTTGTCGCAATTTCTGACGGGCACGAAAGAGGCGAGTCATAATGGTGCCTGATTTAGTACCGGATATTTCGGCAATTTCTTCACAAGAATAACCACCGAGAACCTGTAGCATCAGAGCTTCGCGATAATCAATGGGCAGTTTATCCAGTACCTGACGTAAATTAATTTCATCGGAAACGCTACAGTCATATTGTGTAGCGGGTAAGTCAATGTTTTGCTCGTCCAGTGAAATATCGTTGGCTTTATTGCGGCCAAAATGACGGGCGATTTCGCGGCGTAAAATAGTGTAAAGCCAAGCACGGGCAGCTTTTTCATCTTTAAGCTTATGCAACGATTTCCATGCGCGGGCAAAACATTCCTGCAACAAATCTTCGCTTAAGTCTTTGTTCTTGCATTGCCAGAAGGCAAAGCGGTAAAGCTCGGCCGAATAGGCATGGACTAAATTTTCAAAAGTCTGCTGTTTATTGTCCATCATGTCATTGTAGACCCACAATAGCTGGAAATCCTTACAAATAAAATTTAGTTTCCCCCGTCTGTTTGTGGTGGGTACAAAACCTTTTGGTCGCCAGCGGGGTGTATGCCCCGTTGACAATATATAATTAATTTAATTGTAAGGATTCTATCTTTAGGCAGGTCTTCTTAATATGGCAGCAATGTTGCTGTTATTTTATGGAGGAATACCCTAATGAGTAAAGAAGCAAAACGAGTGAGCATTAAGCGCAGTCAGGTCATTGCCAGTGGTGCGATTGCCAGTGTGATGGCAATGGGTTTATTAGCGGGTGCAGGCGAGGCGGTTGCGGCAAAAGAAGGTTTTGAGAAGTGCGCTGGTATTGTTAAAGCCGGTAAAAATGATTGCGGCAATAGTCGCCATGGTTGTTCAGGTCAGGCATCTTCAGACGCTCAAGGAGATGAATGGCTTTACGTGCCGAATGGAACATGCAAAAAAATTGTCGGCGCAACTCTTTTTAAGAAGAAAAAATAATATTCATGAGTATAAAGATGAAAGAGCAGCAGGTTGTTCCACTTCATACCACGATAAGTGGTGTTGGAGTGGGGTTGCGTGCCAACCATTTTAAGTATATCGACAAGAACCGGCCAAACATTCCTTGGTTTGAAGTGCTTATCGATAATTATATGATGGATGCAGGTTCTTCCTTGCATTATCTTGCTAAAGCAGCCGAAGCTTATCCTTTAACTTTTCATGGTGTTGGGATGTCGCTAGGCAGTACCGACAAACTAAACATAGGTTATTTATCAACGTTAAAAGATCTGATTAAAAAGTTCAGGCCGGTTTATGTGTCAGACCATTTATGCTGGACGTCGGTTAATGGTTATCATTCTCATGATCTGTTGCCGCTGCCTTATACAGATGAAGCAGTTCAATTATTAATAAAACATATACAACAGACACAGGATTTTTTAGAGCAACGTATTCTAATTGAGAATGTTTCAAGTTATTTAACCTTTAAAGATTCAGCGATGCAGGAATGGGAATTTCTAACTGTGGTTGCTGAAGAAGCCGATTGTGATATTTTGTTGGATATTAATAACATTTATGTCAGTGCAGCTAACCATAATATTGATGCAATGGTTTATTTAAAACATATACCGGTTGAGCGTGTAAAAGAAATGCATCTGGCTGGTTATACCGATATGGGAACACATTTGCTTGATACGCATGGCGAAGCGGTGCATGAACCCGTGTGGGAACTCTATGAGAAAGCACTTAATAAATTTGGTGGCATCCCGACATTAATTGAGTGGGATAACGATATACCGGAATTTCCAGTGCTAGAGGTCGAAGCGATAAAAGCCAGTGTTATTATGCAACAGGTAAAAGAACATGCTGCGTAATCTTCAAACCAGTTTTATGAAGGGGATTTATAACAAAAGTTATACCGACAACGCATGTGCTTTTATAAAAGAAACGAACAACCAAACGCCAGAACAAATACTTTCTATTTACCGCGGGAGCATCTATGGTGGCCTAAAAAAGGCACTGGCAGAAACTTACCCAGTCACTAAAAATTTAGTGGGCAGTGACTTTTTTAATGCGATGATGGGCCAGTACATTACTCAATATCCGTGTCATGTTCAGGATTTAAATGATTATGGCGAAGCGCTGGCAGATTTTATTGCAGACTTAAAACAGGCGCGCTCTGTTCCTTATCTAGCTGATATAGCAAGATTGGAATGGTTTTATAACATTGTATTAAATTCTGCTGTGCAGAAAAATAATTTAACCGAGCTGAAAAACTTAACGGTAGAACAACAAGTGCAGATACATTTTCAGTTAGTAAATGCTGCAATACTGATGTCTTCTGTGTATCCGATTGATGTGATATGGGGTATGCAGCAGGATAATGCGGGCAGTGAATTAAACATTGATGAGAATAAAGTTTTTATCATCCTCTGGAAAAATAAGGGTGATGTTGAAATTAGCCGGCTGACAGAGGAGCAATTCTACTTTCTGGAATTAATAAATAAAGGATTATCCTTTATTGATATTTGTACTGAAGCGTCAGAATGTTATCCTGATACTGATGTCAATATATTGCTTTGCGAGTCCATTGAAAAGGGTTGGGTGAGAAGTTTCTTCTTTTAATCGCAGAGGTCTTCAGGCAATGGACAGGTTAATTATGAGAAGTCATTTATTTTAAATTCTGGATGCGGTCAAAAATAGTATGTATGTCATCTGCCCAGCGTTTAAAAACAGGAGTGAGCGAAGAGTTCGGGTACATTTGGTCAAAAGACATCGGGTCAATAGTTACTAATATTGTTTGCCCTGCTTCTGCAAAAATAGAAATTTTTAGCGGTAAATAGGGAATGAGCTCGGGTAATTTTTGGCTGATGGTTTTTATTTCGTCCGCTTTACCGAAAAATACAACACGGTATTTATCGGTTTTATAACCTGATTTGGTTAGCCCAATATCAACACGTTGTACACGTGACGGCGTGTAACCCTGTTCTTTAATAAAATTTTGTAGCATTAACATGGTTTCAGGAAAGTCTTCCGTTGAGCGCGCCATCATCAGTTCATCTGCGATAACGGTAGACTGGATACCGATAAAGGTTAAAGCAATGCCTATAATTTTCACTATGGTTTGTTTATTCATTATAAAGTCGCTTCTTCTATAATTTCAGTATAGAGGTTAGACATGCTCTTGCAGGCATCATCTAACTCATCATTATTAAACAGCTTGCTTAAACGTAATGGATTAATTGCCATAACTTTTACAGAATTCCCCTGTTGCACAATGGTAACCCGGCAAGGTAAGAACAAACCGATTCTGGGATCCAGCGCCAAAGACTCGTTTAAAAACTGGAAATTACAAAAATAAAGAATGATCTGTTTTTTATTTTGCTTGCCCTTATCGGCCAGTCCGTCGTCTAGGGTTTGTTGGCGAATAATTCTAAAATTTTTGCCGATAACGGCTTTCTTTAAGTTATCTAATGTTTTCTCAAGTGAGTAGGGCGATTCCTCGACAATAATGGCATCCAGTTTTTGATCGCGAAGCTTGGGAACCTGTTTGGTTTCAAAGTGGCGGATATAGGCAACAACGTCATTAATATCAGACTCTGACATGCCCTGCTTTAGAAAAGAGTTCATCGGTGTTTTATCACGGCCGTTTATTAAGGTGTGCTTAATCATTTCATCGCTAGCCGAAGCAAGGAAGCCTGCGTTATTTAAGGCCGGTGGAATAATGCTTAAGTCGCGCGGTCTGGAAAAAGTAACCCCGGTTCCTTTGCCTCCCTGACCATGGTCACCGTGGCAGCTGGCACACTTACTTTTAAAGAGTGCTTTACCGTGCTGGATATTGCCTTTTATTGGCGTTGGGTCAAAAGTTATTGTTTTGGTCTCCGTAAAACTGCGAATGTATTTAACCAGCGCTTTTATATTTTCATCGCCCAGTTTTTTAAAGGCCGGCATGGTTCGGCCAACACGACCATGTTCAATGGTTTTAATAAGGTATTCATCGCTAATGCTATTGAGAAATGACGCTAAATCCAGAGGAATGCCAACGCCACCGCTGCCTTTGCTACCGTGGCAGACTGAGCAATTTTTGGTGTACAAGTGCTCGCCGTTTGGAGTACCGGCATAGACAGCCGAGCTTAAGCCAACTCCAATGATTAGGAAACCACTGAGTATCGCGGAAGGGAATAAACGCTGGGTTAACATAGGGTGCCTTTTCATTTTGCTTGGGAGACCTTAACAGTATAGCTATATTAGCATTTGTTAATATTAATCAACATCAATATTTTTCGCTATTTTCATGGGGTATTCATAAAAACAGATAGAAACCAAGATTATAGAAAATATGCAGCATAATGGAAGCTTGCAGCGACTGATACTGATCTTTAAAATAGCCAAAAATAAGCGATGGAAGAAGAGTTGCGAGCGCCCAAAGTACAGAATGTGTCCAAAGGTGGCTGGCACTAAAAAGAAGGCTCGTTAGGAGATTCGCACTGCTGATGCGCCAAAGGAGAATCGTGGGGAGGCGGTTATGGCTCAGTAACTGATGAATGGATTCCTGGATTAAGCCACGAAAGACAATTTCTTCCAGAACGGGGAAAACAATAATAAGCAGTAGCAATGTGCTGCTAAGCGCTGGATAGGTAATATCAATGGGTAGAGGGAGGGCTAAGAGCTTAAAAGTAGACCAAAATAGGACAGCGGCAACGCATGCAAGCCAGAAATCACCGTGCAGCCAATATGAACGGGTAATGGTAAGGCCAAACATATTTGTCTGATTTGAGCGGGTATTTGTCGAATGGAGAGCTTTCATTTACGTTCCAATTTGGCCATCTGCCCATCATGAACGAAATCGAAATCATTGGCTATATCGCTGACGCTACGTCCATTGTTATTATTGGGTTATGGTAAAGTAAAAATAGGGACAGATTTAGTAATAATTTAATATTTTTGGTTCTTTTTTTAGTTGGGTTTTGATTTAAATAAATCTGTCCCGGTTTTCCGATGGTTTTAATGATTCAATTTTTGCTCCGCGCTAAATACTCCTGCCACTCGCTTAGGCCGCTTCGAGCTTGCACTTGCTCATCATACAAACCAATATCTCGCCAGATGGCCGCGAGGTCATCTTTTAAAAGCACCCCTTCCCACAATGCTTGAAAGTCGATTGCGCTCCACCAAATAACAAACTCAGCCGAAAGCTGGTTGCTTTCATCCAATAACCGAGCAACGTACTTGGCTTGATTTGCTTCATTACTGGCAACATTGACACTAAAAACAGGAATAACAAGATCTTCTGCGATCCAACCTGTCTCGGTAATTGCAATAGGTTTGCTGGGGGCTAATTGATTTACTTGACTTAGCCAATCGCTGGGCAAATTATCGGGGTTACCTTTATCTGCATGGCTAAAAAATATATAGGGATAAACGCTAACACCCAGCACATCAACATAGGGTAATATATCGGCAAGATTTTGCTTAATTGTATTCATTTCTGAGGACGATGGGCTTTTTAAACCAACCGACAACATCAATTTTAAATTGGGATATTGCAGCTTAATGTTTTTATAAACTTGTTCGGCAAAAACTTTAAATTTTGCATACTCAGCTAGATCATTCAGAATAAGTTCACTGGCCTCTGTACCATAATTAAAATGGGTTGGATTAAAACGCGCAATGAGGTCTAAAGCAAAATTGGTATAAGCGGTGATAACATCAGGGTTATCAAAACTACGGTTATCCCAAGGAGCCGGTCTTGCTTCTTCGCCGTTATTGCCCCAGTTATTGGCCAGCGCTTTGCGCGTTGAGTCTAACGAATCAATCGACAGTAATACTTTCGTCCCTGCCAAGGTTTGATTTAACCGCCCAGTGAGAGCATCCTCAACCCCTTGCGGATATGCGGCTTTATTAAAAGCTTCATCCCATGGGATACCTTGCATAATTTGATGATGAACAAGGTCGCCCTGCTGCTGTATTTTTTGATACGTCACATTTACCGCATTAATAGTTGCATCATACGGCCACGGCGTAAAACCCATATAGAAGCTTCGCGTTTGTTCTACCACTGGCGGCGTTTGAGGCGAGGGGGATGATGAACCGCCCCCGCAGCCTGATAAAAACAATACACTGATATATAGTAATGTAAGCTTAGTCATAGTTTTAGGCCATCTAAAGCCACTCGTCGGAGTGATGAATTACAAATTTCATTGTACGTCTTATTTATAAACCAATAAGTTGAGGAGTATACACTTTAGCAAAAAGGGGACAGACTGAACATCCTCACTTAAACGGACACTTTTATCTTTTGTTGGTCAGGTGTTAAGGCTGCTCCGTGAGGGGGTTGAACCCTTGTTTTTCCACCTATCATGTTACGAGATGTATAATATCACCTCTTGTTAGGTGGCCAAATTAACTATGCCACTACAAATTTGAGTGGAATATTACCCTTTATTAGCTTATTAATTACTTCTTAAACGTGTATTCTTAGCCTTCAATTATTTGGAAGAGAGTAAAATGTTCAGGTCTTTACCGGCTTATACAAAAAGCAAAGCCTTATCGGTTAAAAAATTATCGGTCGAAAAACAAGACCGCTGGCTGTTTCAGAATATAAGTTTTGAGTTGCAACCGAAAGAAGTGTTACACCTTGAAGGTGAAAATGGCTCTGGCAAAACAACCTTGCTGCGGGTGCTTTGTGGCTTAACCCTTGCGGATGAAGGCGATGTTTTCTGGGACGATACTTCCATTCAAAAACAAGCCTATGACTACCATTTGCAGCTGAGTTATGTGGGACACAGCGATGGTATTAAGCAGGACTTAAGCGTGCTTGAAAACCTGAGAGTGGCGATGGTTTTATCGCGTTCCATATATAAGGTATCGGACAAAAAAATTCTGAGTGAAATTCTAAAGAATATCGGCCTAGAAAATAAAGAAGACACCCTTGCATTTAATCTGTCTGCCGGTCAGCGGCGGCGTCTGGCCTTTGCCCGTTGTTTACTCAATGACAGCGCATTGTGGATATTAGATGAACCTTTAACGGCTTTAGATACCAAAGGAGTAACTTTTATCGAACAGGCGATACAGGCGCATATTGAACGGGGTGGTTTGGCAGTGATAACCTCGCATCAATCTTTAGACATTAAGAATGTGCGTTGTACGCGTTTAAATTTATCGGCCGTGGCGTAAGATGTTACAAGCATTTTTTATTATATTACAACGGGATTTAATTTTAGCGATACGGCATCGTGCCGAGTTAATGAATCCGGTATTGTTTTTTGTGCTGGTGGTGGTGCTCTTTCCGTTAGGGATAGGCGCGGAGGTAACCATACTTGAAAGAATTGCGCCGGGTGTTATCTGGATAGCGGCATTGTTGTCCGCGTTATTAAGTTTAGATCGAATTTTTCGTACCGATATGGAAGACGGTTCATTGGAGCAAATGTTAATCAGTGCGCAACCGATGTCACTATTAATATTAGCTAAAATTATTGCCCACTGGATGATAACCGGTTTGCCCGTTGTGCTGGTGGGGCCATTACTGGCACTGTTTCTAGGTTTATCGATGGATGGTATCGAAACATTATTTATAACCCTGTTGTTGGGTACGCCTATATTAAGTGCGATTGGCTCGGTAGGGGTGGCGTTAACTGTTGGTTTGCGTCGTGGAGGTGTGATACTGTCGCTACTTGTTTTGCCGCTGTATGTGCCGGTTTTAATATTTGCAAGTCAGGCAGTCGATGCGGCCGCCGCAGGTTTTCCGCCTGCCGCCGCCATTGCCATGTTATCTGCGTTATTACTCTTGTCGTTAAGTTTAACCCCTTGGGCCGCATCAGCCGCATTAAAAATGAGTGTGAGTTAGTTTTATGATTATGCGTTTTATTTATCAGTTAGGTTCGCCGCCTTACTTTTATGCTTTAAGTGGACGTTTGTTGCCGTGGTTAACGGGGATCTGCTTTATATTATTTGCAACCGGTCTTTATGGTGGTTTGGTTTTAGCTCCAGCCGATTATCAACAAGGCGATAGCTTCCGTATTATTTATATCCATGTACCGGCGGCTTGGATGTCAATGTTTGTTTATATGGTGATGGCATTCAGTGGTGCGATGGCTTTAATCTGGCGGATAAAAATTGCAGAAATTATGCTGATTAACAGTGCGCATATTGGTGCAGTGTTTACTTTTTTAGCATTGGTAACCGGTTCTATTTGGGGTAAGCCCATGTGGGGTACTTGGTGGGTCTGGGATGCGCGTCTAACCTCCGAGTTATTGTTGCTATTTTTATATCTTGGGGTCATTGCGTTACACAGTGCCATTGATGATAAACGCAAAGCTGCGCGTGCCGTTGCAATTTTAGCCTTGGTTGGCGTGGTCAATATTCCGATTATTCATTACTCGGTTGAATGGTGGAGTACCTTGCATCAGGGGCCAACGGTTACCAAGTTTAATAAGCCATCGATTGATACCCGCATGCTGATACCTTTGTTACTGATGGCCGTTGCGTTTAAATTTTTCTATGCCATTGTTGTATTGCTTCGAGCACGCAATGATTTGCTTTGGCGAGAACGACGTAGCCAGTGGGTTGCCACTTTATTTAAGGATAAACCGTAATGGATGCATTTAATGATTTTATTCATATGGGGGGGTATGCCGCTTATGTCTGGTCATCTTATGGTATTGCGCTGCTTGCGTTTGGGCTAAGCGTTGTTTTGCCGTTAAAAGAAAAACGGCAAATAGAAAAACGTATTCGACGTATTATACAGAACGAACAATCATCCGGTTCAGAATAACCATAGTTAAAGGCCGTAGTCAGGAGAAACACAATGCACCCCCTTCGTAAACGCAGACTCATTCTTATCATCATCATGGTTGTTGGTGTTGCAACCGCAACGGGTTTTGCGCTGGTTGCTTTTAACCAGAACATGATGTTTTTCTTCACGCCATCGGATGTGCAGGCCGGTAAAGCGCCGGAAAATCGGTTGTTTCGAATGGGCGGTATCGTGGTTGATGGTAGTGTGAAAAAATCAGATACCAGTACCGATGTGTGGTTTGATATTACCGATAATGAAAAAGCGGTGACGGTAAAATACAGCGGCATTTTACCGGACCTGTTTCGTGAAGGGCAGGGCATTATTACCAAAGGTAAATTAAATGCCAACGGTGAGTTTATTGCTGAAGAGGTGCTTGCCAAACATGACGAAAATTACATGCCGCCCGAAGTGGCTGCAACCATGAAGAAGAAAATGCCCACTAGCATAAAGGAATAAAAAACGTGATACCTGAATTTGGTCAGTTCGCACTGGTAATGGCTTTGATTACCGCGCTTTTATTGGCAACATTACCGCTAATTGGTGCCGCAAAAAATATTCCAGCCTGGATCAGCGTGGCACGCCCGCTTGCACAAGCGCAGTTTTTAAGTCTGACAGTTTCCTTTGGCTGTTTAATTTATATTTTTATACAGAATGATTTTTCTGTTTTGTATGCAGCGAATAATTCAAACACCCGCTTACCGTTGGAGTTTCGTATCTCAGCGGTTTGGGGTGCACATGAAGGTTCGCTACTTCTGTGGGCTCTCACCTTAGGCGTTTGGACCTCGGCAGTGGCTATTTTTAGCAAAAAAGTGCCGGACGTGATGATTGCGCGCGTGTTAAGTGTCATGGGCTTTATCAGTATTGGCTTTATCCTTTTTATACTGGTTACCTCTAATCCGTTTGAGCGTATCTTTCCCGCCCCACTGGAAGGGCGTGATTTAAATCCACTGCTACAGGATTTTGGCTTGATTATTCACCCGCCCATGCTTTACATGGGGTATGTTGGTTTATCCGTTGCCTTTGCCTTTGCGATTGCTGCAATGCTTGCTGGCAAGCTTGATGCTGCCTGGGCGCGATGGTCACGACCATGGACGAGTATTGCATGGGTCTTTTTAACACTGGGTATTTCGTTAGGTAGTTGGTGGGCTTATTATGAACTCGGATGGGGTGGCTGGTGGTTTTGGGACCCAGTTGAAAACGCGTCGTTTATGCCGTGGTTAGTGGCAACGGCGCTTATTCATTCTTTGGCGGTTACCGAAAAAAGGGGCAGCCTTAAAGCGTGGACCGTGTTGCTGGCTATCTTTGCTTTTTCTTTAAGTTTGTTGGGTACGTTTTTAGTCCGCTCCGGCGTGCTGACATCAGTGCATTCTTTTGCCAGCGATCCCGAACGTGGTTTATTTATATTAATATTTCTGGTGTTGGTGGTGGGTAGCTCACTTGCTTTGTATGCATGGCGTGCGCCAGCGATTAAATCAAACACGCGTTTTTCATTATTCTCTAAAGAAACAGCGCTTTTATTAAATAACATTCTTTTAGTTGTTGCGACAGCAACGATCTTGCTCGGCACATTGTATCCGCTGGTGATAGATGCGCTAAACCTGGGGAAAATTTCGGTTGGCCCCCCTTATTTTAACAGTGTTTTTGTTCCTATTATGGTGCCGCTGGTGGCTCTTATGAGTATTGGTGTTTTTGTTCGCTGGAAGCAGGACAGTATTCAGCGATTAAAAAAACATTTGCTGATTTATCTGGTTATTAGTCTGGTTCTCGGCGCTTTAAGCACTCTGGCAATGCCAACCTTTACTCTTGGTGCAATGATAGGAACCACTCTTGCATGGTGGGTTGTGCTGAATATGGGCTCCAGTTTTAAACAGCGCTTTAAGGCTAAAGCGATCTCATGGGATGGTTTAAAGAAAACGCCGCGAGCGATTTATGGTATGCACATTGCGCATGTCGGTATTGCTGTCTTTACGGTTGGGGTAACGCTAACTTCTATTTATTCAACTGAAAAAGATGTGCTGTTAACACCGGGTGAATCGTATTCCTTAGCGGGTTATGATTTTAAATTTATAAACTCAAAACGTATTGTGGGCCCTAACTATCAGGGTGAGCGTGGACACGTTATCGTTAGCAAAGACGGGGTAGTGATTGCTGACATGGAACCGGAAAAGCGTACTTATACTGTGCAGCGTAGTCCTATGACTGAAGCGGCGATCGATGCTGGTCTTTTTCGTGACCTGTTTGTTGCGATGGGCGAACCTCGTGGCAACCAAGGTGGCTGGGCTTTGCGGCTATATCATAAGCCATTTATCCGTTGGATCTGGTTAGGTACACTGATAATGGGCTTTGGTGGTTTATTAGCGGCAACCGATAAACGCTACCGAAAAGCGAAGTAAGGAGTTGCCATGCTGAAAATAAAATTTCTTCTTCCGTTGATAGTTTTTATTTTATTAGTTGTCTTGCTTGCTGCGGGGCTTAGCAATGACCCGCGAAAAGTGCCATCTCCTTTAGTTGGTAAACCTGCGCCAGCTTTTGAGTTGCCACTTTTGAGTGACCCCAGTTTAAAATTTAGTCCGCAAATGTTAAAGGGCAAAGTCTGGTTGTTAAACATATGGGCATCATGGTGCGTTGCTTGTAGAGCTGAGCACCCAATATTCAATGAATTGGCTAAACTAAACATAGCAGATATTGTTGGCTTTAATTATAAAGATACCAATGATGATGCTAAAGCCTGGCTAAGACAATTAGGTAATCCATACAGTGTGGTAGTAACGGATCAAAAAGGTTTAGTGGGTTTTGATTATGGTGTTTACGGTGTGCCTGAAACATTCTTTATCGATAAAAAAGGCATTATTCGTTATAAGCATATTGGCCCGATTAGTTATAAAGATTTAAATGAAATTGTTATACCTTTAATTAAAGAGCTGCAAGCTGAACAATAATTTACTTTAAAATATCTCACTTCGGATACGAATCATTATGCGCATTTTTATATTTCTATTTATTGCTTTGCAATTGAGTTTTGTTCATGCGAGTGTTGAGTTTCGCCAGTTCGATAAAGTAGAGCTTGAAGCTCGTTATAATGTATTAGTTGATGAGTTGCGTTGTCTGGTTTGCCAGAATCAGAATTTAAAAGATTCTAATTCTGATCTAGCCAAAGACATGCGTGATAAAGTTTATCAGATGATTTCAGCGGGCAAGACTAATCAACAGATTGTTGATTTTATGGTGGCGCGTTATGGTGACTTTGTTTTGTATAAACCGCCATTTAAAACCATTACCCTTCTTTTGTGGTTGGGGCCCTTACTCTTTCTTGTCATAGCGATGATCGTATTATTCAGAATTATCAAGCAACGAAACCAAACAATGCCTTCCGAATTAACGGATGCCGAACATCAACGTGCCCAAAAGTTATTAAAAAAGGATGACACCCAATGATAGGTTTTATGTTTCTTTCTTTGCTGCTTATTATTGTCGTTTTATGGCTTATTGCCCCTGCTTTATTAGGTAAACGTACTATTAATAAAGATGACACCGACTCACAAAACACGGCGATAGCAAAAGAACGTTTAAGTGAACTGGAGCATCGTTTAGAGCAAGGTGAGCTTTCACAGCAGGAATTTGAGCAGACTCAAATTGAAATTGAAAAGTCTTTGTTAGAAGATATCCATGATGGTGAAGCAACAAAAATATCCTCACCAAAAATCGAGAAGAATGCGTATGTGATTATGGCCGCCATTCCTCTGATGGCTTTGGCTTTATACTGGCTATGGGGAATGCCCGATAGTATTAATTTAAAAGCACAAGTACTACCGCAGACACAATCTTCAGCAGCGAATGGAAGTAAAAAACATCTTGGCTCGGTTGACGAAATGGCACTGCTGCTTGAGTCAAGATTGGAAAAAGATCCAAGCAATCCAGATGGCTGGTACACACTGGCTCGTACTTACATGTCATTAAAGAAATATGATCGTGCAGTGGTTGCATTAAAACGTTTACGTCAACTAGTGGGTGATGATGTCACGGTTTTAATTACCCTTGCCGACGCAATGACCATGGAACGTGGTGGGCGTATGATCGGTGAACCTTTTGAACTGATTAAAAAAGCGTTAGAGAAAAAACCGAACAATCCAATGGCATTGTGGTTAGCCGGTTTAGGTTATGCTGAAAGCGGTGATGGTAAAACGGCAATTAAATTATGGAAAAAATTATTACCGATTGTGGCAAAGGAACCTCGTTCAGTTGAGCAGATCCAATCCCTTATTGTGGCGGCTGAACGCAAAATGGGCCTCGAGCCTACGATTGAGCTAGAGCGGCCGTCAGTGGCTAGCCAACAGGCAGAGCCAACGAGTGGCAAGGCGGTGGTTGCGAGTATTCGTGTTACCGTAAAACTGGCTGATGGCAATAAGGGCAAGGTGTCACCTGATGACTTCGTGCTGGTTTATGCGCGTGCTGCCAAAGGCCCAAAAATGCCGTTGGCGATAGTGCGCAAACAGGTAAAAGATCTTCCCATCACTGTTGTTCTGGACGACAGCATGGCGATGCAGCCAACAATGAAGCTGTCTAATTTTACGGAAGTCACTATTATTGCCCGTGTTTCAAAATTAGGTCAGGCAGTGCCGCAAAGTGGTGACTTACAGGGGCTGTTTGGGCCGGTTACCGTTAAGGCTGCTGAGCCTGTCACAGTACTTATCAACAAGGTGTTACCCTAAGTTGCTGAAATAAATACAGTGGGCTATTTTAATCCCCTATTTTCTTTTGCCGGTTTAAATATTCAGCATGGAATTGATCTAACTCACTGTTTTAATTGCTATATAAACTAGTATTAATAAAGCACCTTGTTCTTGGTGTGGTTTAAATTAACTTGACACTCAGTACTATCTAGTCTATTTTTGTACCAATTTAGACTGATTCTAAATCGAGTCTTAAGCCTAATGGGCTGTATTTAGAGTTAGTTTTTCAAACTGCACACAAAGTCGTTTTAAGGTTGACTATTTTATCAATTGATAACAAAAAGAGGTGACATTATGTCCTTAAAAGGAAGTAAAACAGAACAAAATTTGAAAGATGCATTTGCGGGTGAATCGCAGGCGAACCGTCGTTATTTATATTTTGCGGCAAAAGCAGATGTTGAGGGTTATAACGATGTATCGACTGTCTTCCGTTCAACAGCCGAAGGCGAAACAGGCCATGCGCACGGTCACCTAGAGTATCTGGAAGAAAGTGGCGATCCAGCCACCGGTCTGCCGATTGGTTTAACCAGCGACAACCTGAAGGCAGCCATCGCTGGTGAAACGCACGAATACACCGATATGTACCCAGGTATGGCGAAAACGGCACGTGAAGAAAACTTTGATGAAATTGCAGACTGGTTTGAAACACTGGCTAAAGCAGAACGCTCACATGCTAATCGTTTCCAGAAAGCATTAGATAATCTGTACGATTAAGCTCTTTGTTTCTCTGGGCATCATTTCCTGATGGCTGGAGAGATAATTTAAGTCTCGTCACTGAATCAAAGGGTACCCTCCTAATGGCTCCTCGTGAAGGCAGTTTAGAAGCACCAACACGTCATCCCCTTAACTGGAAAGCGCCGCAGTTTTATAACGAAGATGCGTTATTCAGCGAGCTGGAGCGTGTCTATGATATTTGTCATGGTTGTCGACGTTGTGTGAGTTTGTGTAATGCTTTCCCGACTTTATTTGATTTAGTCGATGAGTCCAGCACCATGGAAGTGGATGGTGTTGCGAAAAAAGATTACTGGAAAGTGGTCGACCACTGTTATTTGTGTGATCTTTGTTATTTAACCAAGTGCCCCTACGTGCCACCGCATGAATGGAACCTTGATTTCCCACATGTGATGTTACGAGCCAAAGCCTTCAAGTTTAAACAACAGGGCGCATCCTCTCGCGATAAATTATTGTCTGCAACCGATACAGTCGGAAAAGTCGTTGGTACACCGGTTGTTGCTCAAACAGTCAATTTTATTAATAAACTAAAACCGGCACGTAAAGTATTGCAATCTGTTTTAGGTGTGCATGCCGATGCCGTTTTGCCTAAATACCATAGCTCATCATTTCGATCACACTATAAAGGGAGTAACGTTGCAACAGTCGATGCCGGTAGTAAAACAACGGGTAAGGTTGCGTTATTTGCAACCTGCTATTGCAATGTAAATGAACCACAATTAAATCATGATTTAGTTTCCATTTTTGAGCATAACGGCATTCAAACTGCGATTGCAGAAAAAGAACAATGTTGCGGTATGCCAAAGCTGGAGTTAGGTGATCTGGATGCGGTCGAGAAGGCCATGCAGGTGAATATTCCCGTGTTTGCTAAATTAGTGGATGCCGGTTTCGATCTAGTGGCCGCCGTTCCTTCATGTGTTTTAATGTTTAAGCAAGAACTACCTTTAATGTTTCCTGATAATGAAGATGTGAAAAAAGTACAACAGGCATTTTTTGATCCATTTGAATATTTAATGTTGCGCCACAAAGAAGACAAACTAAAACTCGACTTTAAAAACCCACTGGGCAAAATAGCCTATCAGGTGGCCTGCCATCTTCGGGTACAAAAAATTGGTATGAAAACCCGCGATCTGCTTCAGCTTGTTCCTGACACCGAAGTACTGCCGATTGAACGTTGTTCAGGGCATGACGGTACCTATGCAGTAAAAGTTGAGTTCCATAAAATATCCATGAAAATAGCCCGGCCGGTAGTGAATAAGGTTAAGCAGTTTAATGCAGACTATTATTCCAGTGACTGCCCGATGGCCGGACATCAAATTGAGAATGGTTTGGAAAACACTGAAAATAAATTAGCACCAACACATCCTTTAAGTTTATTACGAAAAGCCTACGCCATTTAAATATTAATTAAATTGAAGATAGAGAAATAATATGCAAGAACTAACCCGAGACGATTTATTCTCTTTAGAAAAATATTCTAGCAAAAGACAAGACTATCGTGCCAATGTATTCGAGCATAAAAAAAACCGTCAGGTTGCGTTGGGTGACCATGCTACTTTATATTTTGAAGATCGCATGACGATTCAGTATCAAATACAAGAAATGCTGCGTATCGAAAAAATTTTTGAAGCAGCTGGCATCAATGAAGAACTCGCTGCCTATAATCCGTTAATACCCAACGGCCAAAATCTAAAAGCAACGTTTATGATTGAATATTCAGATGCAGAAGAGCGCCAACGTGTGTTAGAAACACTCGGTGGTGTTGAAGATAAAGTCTGGGTGCAGGTGGAAGGCTTCGATAAAGTTTACGCGGTTGCCGATGAAGATATGGACAGAAACCGTGATGAGAAAACATCGGCCGTACACTTTATGCGTTTTGAATTTAGTGATGAAATGATTGCTGCCTTAAAGTCAGATAAAACTTTATCAATGGGCATAGATTATGATGGCTTTATGCAAAATGTTTCGCCCATCAAGAACAACGCGCAACAAGCTTTAATAAATGATTTTGACTAATAAGCTCAGTCAGTAAGAGTATCTTTTATAAGGTGAACATCGCGCTGAGGAAAGGGAATGGTGATTGCATTTTCTTTAAAGGCTTTCCATATGGCAAGGTTAATATCGGACTTAACACTGCCCACACCTTGTTCAGGGTCATCGAGCCAAAGGCGTAGCTCAAGTTCGATACCGCTATCAGCGAAGCTTGTTAGGCGAACTGTTGGCTCCGGTTTTTGTAATACACGTGGCGAAACATTGCAAGCATCGAGCATAAGTTGCATGGCCTGTTCAACATCATCGTCATAACTGACTTGCACGGGGACTTTGACGCGCACATGTTTATCACTATAACTCCAGTTGGTCACTTCGGAAGTAATAATATTTTCGTTTGGAATTAAGGTTTCAACGCCGTCTCTGTCTTTAACCACAATATAACGTGCATGCAAGGCGACCACCCAGCCAAAACGATTGCCAATACTGATCACATCACCCGGTTTAATAGAGCGATCAAACAGCAAAATAAAACCACTGATAAAATTACTGGCAATACGCTGTAAACCAAAACCTAAGCCAACACCAATGGCACCACCAAAGACGGTTAAGGTTGTCAGGTCAATGCCAACACTATTAAGGGCAACAATAATAGCTATGCTATAAAGAATAACAGTGGAAAACTTACTTAAGCCCACTTGCATGCTGGAGCTAATCACTTTTGATCGCTTGGCTCGTTGTTCAATCAACATTGACAGCCAGCGGGCAGCAACAATATAGATACCTGCAATAATAATAAATTTAGCAACCGATAGAATAGAAACGCGGTTATCGCCAAAGGTCATCGCGGCACTGTCTAGTGTATTAAGTATGTCCGGTAGCCAGCCGAGTAAATGCAGCGCAACCAGTCCCCAGATACTGATGCTGATAAAACCTTCCCATGCACGCAAATTTTGAGTTTTGGTAAAGGCGCGTCTTAAGCTATAAACAGTGACACGAATTATTGCAAGTGACAGTAATAAAGGGATAACAATATCAACAATAGGCGTTGCTATATTATAGAATCGTAAGCCAATTACGCCGATATAGATAAATAATAAAGTAATAATAGGAAATATCAGATAGCTGGAACCACGTAATAAAAAACGCGAGACACCTCGCTGCTCTTTTTCACCAAGATGAGCCGTTAAGCGTTTACTCCACTGGCGATTCAGTTTCCAGGCGATAACAAATACGATAAGTAAAACAGCCAGCTGCCAAACGCTATCAATAACCAGAAGATTTTGTAATTTATCAGATAAAAATTTTTGTAATAAGTCTAAGTTATTCATTGCTGTGATATCTTGAAATATTTAAGTATGTACTGATTGTAAGCGGTATGGTTAAAAATAGTTAGCGTATTTTGTAACGAACAAGTAGAAAAAACAAAGTCGATATCGTTAATTTATTGGCTTAGTGATGAATAGATAAACAGAAAGATATTCCGGGGGTTTGGTTCAGCGATATCCGGAATAAGGTAGGTTGCCACCATAAAGGAAAGGTGTTTGATATTCCGGCCTTGATGGTTTATTCCGCTACAAGTATCACCATTTACCCCCTTCAAGCAAAAAATATCTTTTATATCAATAACTTGCTTATATCCCGCTACAGTGGTTCCTCTACTTGTGGCTGTCTCCCTATGAGTTGATTCCTCTAAAAACTAAAAATAGTGCAAATATTTTGAATTTGATGAGGGGAATAGCGTGCTTTTAGCGCTTTAGTTAATAGCAACATTCAATCATAAGGAGATAATAATGTTTAAGTTAAAGGGTTCAAATCTAAAAAGTATATTGATAGTGGCTACAGCGGTACAGCTAGTTGCTTGTGGTGGCGGGGGCGGTGCCGGTGATAGTTCATTATTGAGTCGAAATGCCGAAACGCTGGTTTTTGTCGCAAGTGATGGCGCTACTGTAACAGGGGAAAATGAATTGTATGCCGTTGAAGACAATGCTTCCGGTCAACGGTTGCTGAGCAAGAATGCGGTTGCCAGTGACAGTGATATATTCAGCTTTGCGCTATCACCGGATAAACAGTGGGTCGCCTATATTGCGGATCATGACGGCTCGGGTAAATATGCGCTTTATGTGGTGGCTATTTCAGGTGGTACACCCCAGCAGGTCAGTCGAGTTAGCTCCGAACGGTATCGAACAGTCAAGAGTTTTCAGTGGTCTCCTGACAGTCGGCAGCTGGTTTTTGCCGCAAATCTGGATGCACCTTTGGATGGTAATTTTAGTCACCTTGCCAATGAAATCTATGTGGTTAATAGAGATAGCACTGCTCAGACAAAAGTGAATGGAGATATTGGTATCCGCGCTAGGGTTAATATAAGAAATCCACAATGGTCAGCCGATGGTCGCTATATTGTTCAGGAAGTGACAACATTTAGAAGCGGTTCATCGTCTGTTAATGCCTTTGCTTTGAATATTTATGACAGCAATATTGCGACAGCGAACAGCCGTCGCCTTGTCACTGCAAGTACGAATCGGAGTATTCGCAATGTGCGCTGGTCACCTAATAGCAAAAGGCTAGCCTTTACGGCAGATTATGATTCTCAGGGCGTATTTCAGGTCTACGCCATTGGAATCAGTGGTTTGCCATTCAAGCAGGTAACCAACAACGGTGACTTTAACAGTGATTCAAAATGGTCAGCTGATGGTTCTGAATTAGCCTATCTGGATCATCCCACGTCCCCCTTCCCTGCCGATCTTGTTGTTAGCCCAGGCGATGGCAGTGCAAGTGATCGCACCTTGGCTTTTGTTTCTAGCAATAATCGTTTTGTCAAAGATTTTCAATGGTCACCGGATAGTTCTAAAATTGCCTATACATCGGATGAAGATCAAAGCGGTCTGTATGAATTGTATGTCGTGGCAGCGAGTGGTACAGGACTGCGTACAAAAATTAATGGAGCGATGGTGGCTAATGGTGATGTCGTTGATTTTCAGTGGTCACCGAATGGCAGAAAAATAGCCTATGCAGCAGATCAGGAATCGGATTCAGTGCGTGAACTGTTTATCAGCAACATCAATGGCACAGAAAACACAAAGTTAAGCAGTGGTTTATCAAACACTGAGTTGAAGATATTTGTTTGGTCTGGGGATGGTGCACGGATTGCATTTAGTGAAGGTGCTTCCAGAAGCCGAAGCCGAGCCAATCAACTTTATGTGAATAACGTGGCAGGAAGCGCGCTATTACAAGTCAATGATGTATTAACAGACAATATAAAATTATTCAGTTATTAAAATACCAAGGTAGGCAGAGATATGATTATTCTGTCTACCTTTTGTGCGATTCTATTTTTCAGGTTTATTTTTTTAGTTATTTTATTTTGAAAAATTCAGAATAGGCTGGGTTGGATAAGCCCTAATACATTCATCTTCTGACGTTTTTACAAGCGCGCGCTGGAAGGTTGCATCGGCATCTAACCATTGTTCTTTTAATTTATCGCTGATACCGGCTTCGGTTATTGAATCAGAAAGCATTTTTGCGCGAAGTTCGAAAAGCTCATCTGTGATCAGTATGTGTTGATGAGCCGATTTTGGGGATTTACCTGAATAGCATTTTGGCCCACCCATTAACTGAATCATAAAATCTGTTTGCTGATTTTCCAGAAGTTCCTGTGGCTTATCTGTAAAGTACTGGCTTAGCCAAGGGTGGGCATAGGCCTTGTCATAGAATATTTTGTGTACTTTTACGTAAGTGGGTTTGCCACCGAGGCGGTCATAAAGTGTTTTATCAATGGCCATACTACTTTCCTGCGTTGTATCTCACACTGCTACTGGTGTTTATATCGGCAGGTGAAGAATAAACTTAAGAGCCATAGGCGAGCAAATGAGTTATTGTTTCGTGCTCGAGAAAGAGTTGAATAAAATACAGGCAGTTGTTTTTAAAGGGAAATATAACTATTTTCAGCTTGTAAGGATGTTATTTATTGCAACGCACTTTCCATAAACAAGAATACATTGTAAGCATTCTTTCTGTTTGCAGCATCAAAGGCGGGCAGGAACATATAGTCCCCCCAGTCTATTTGTGCATAGGCTTCGGCAAAGGGTGTCCAGTTTTCGACGGCGGTTTGCATTTTATTTTTAAGGAGTGACAGGTAGTTATAGGTCATATTGATTAAAGCATTGGGGTCTTTTGCTAATGGGCCATGGCCGGGCAAAACAGCAGTAACGTTAACATTACGCATTGTTTCTAATGCTTTTAGCCAGTTAAAAATATTCGCTTGGCCAACAAAAGGAATACGGCCTTCAAATATTAAATCACCAGAAAACAAAACGTTGTCTGGATCGACCAGTAGGGTTAAGTCACCTTCTGAATGGGCGTTACCCAGCGGGGTTATTTTAAACTGAATACCGCCTAAGCTGAATTTGTATTCTGTATCGATATATTGATCGGCAGGAATAAGATGGGTTGATTCGTTTACCCATGGCGCTAGATCCATGCGGCGTGTTGCTAACAAGTTATCTGACACATTCGACGCAAGATAAACACGCGCACCTTGTGGTGCAATAACTTTTGCACCGAGTTCTTTAAAAACCTGTAAGCCATAAAGATGGTCGGCATGGTAATGGCTCATAATCACATAGCGAATGGGTTGCTGGGTGACTTTTCGAATTTCTTTGTAAAGTTTTACAGCTAGTGATGGTGTACCTAAGGCATCAAAAACAACCACGCCATCATTGGTTACAACAAAGCCAGCATTAGAAATAAAGCCTGCGTTGTCGGTGGCAATGCCGGCCTTACCCTGAACAAAGTAAACGTGTTTGGATACTTTAACGGCTTTTAAATCAACATCAACGGTCAGATATTTTTTTTCTATGCTACCCGCTTGTGTGTTAAGACTAAAAATCAAAAAGAAAACAGAAATAAAAACGCTGTGTTTTTTCATAAGGTAGCTCTTTTGATATATTGGTAATGGGCTGTTCTTGGATCGTGTTTCGATTGTACCATAGACACCGCAATATGCGATTAAGTTCATCTTGGGGTAGGTGGGGGAAATACGTAGCCTGCCAGAGAGCAAACAGGCTACGCTTTAATGCAGTTTAAACTGTTTGATAGTAAATATTTTGCGGATGATTCGCCTGTGCAAAGAAAAACCAACGCTCGGCAATTAAACCAATGTACTGCACGATAAAAGCACTGAATAGCAGCGTACGGTTAGCCTCTTCGATGCCCGCCCAGATTAAGATACTTGGAACAACAAAAACCAGCACCAGAAAAACCCATTTGATGGATTTAAAGAATAAAGCAGACATATGATGATTAAAGTCACGGGTGTTAACCGAACCGCCCATCATGCCCATTGCAATTTGTTTTACTTTGGTATGACGCACACCAATGGCAGTTTGTGCTGATGATTTATATTTAATATTACGGTTACGCAATAAAGATGCGACACGGGTAATTAAAGCCGTGAGGGTAATAATAATAGACCATATGCCAAAGAACTTAAGTAAGCCCGGTGCAGTATACGTTGCGAATGCCGTTGCTAATACAAAACCGGAAGCGGTGCCGAGCAAGGTGTAGTTAATAACGGTAAGCGGGGTATGCCATTCCTGTAAGAATTTAATGCAGGCGTAAATCATACCGGTGCATAAGAACAATGCAAAAGTTGCCAGCATGCCTAAGATGCCGACGATAAGTGAAACAGAAAGTTCAGCACCAGCCTGACTGGTAAATAAAACAATATCCCACTCCATATAATGCATAAGAGCATAAATAAACAGTAAGCCCATGACGGCAGGTAGAGCGAGCACTTCACGTGATAGCCACGACGTGCGCCACATTGCCGCTGCGCGCCATGCACGTTCCGGATGACCAAGGTGGAAGAACGAAGCAATCAGCCCACCGACTAAAAACAGCAGTGCAATCAGACCACCAATACTGTAAAACTCGACGCTGGTCGCAGCCGGAAGTAATTTAACGGCGGAGTAACTTTGTCCTGTGAATAAGGCTAAAAATAAGCCCTGGCCAACGCCAATTAAAGTTGTTAAAAATATGACACTGAATGCGGGATTCATTGTGTTTGTTCCTCTGTTTTTCTTAAGCTATTTTTAGCCTGTAAATTCTAAAAAGTTATTTCCAGGTTTCTAATTCGTCATTCCCGCGTAGGCGGCAATCCAGAAAGCATAAAAAAGGCTGTTGAATAAATGCCTAATGTATTGTCTGGATACCCGCCTACGCGGGTATGACGTACTTATCATCATGTTCTCTAGGAGTATTATTATGATGAAAATTTTACCAACTGGTTGAATCATCTAACGTAGGCGCATCAATAGGCCCATGCGGTTTACGTTGTTCTTTATTCAATGGGTTATCTGCACGTTCCAGTTCATCTTTATGAATATGTTTACGTATTTTACGTCGCGGTAAATAATGGTTAGATGGTTTTGTTCCCCACTCTGGCATAAGTTGGTAACCACCTTCTTCACGAATGGCAACGGATATTTCCGATTCCGAATCATGTACATCACCAAATAAACGCGCGCTGGTTGGGCAAGCTAATACACAAGCAGGTTTACGTTCTTCTTCGGGTAATTCTTCATCATAAATTCGGTCAACACACAGGGTACATTTTTTCATTACTTTCTGGTGTTCATCTATTTCGCGCGCACCGTAAGGGCAGGCCCATGAACAGTAACGGCAACCAATGCACTTGTCGTAGTCGACTAATACAATGCCATCGGACTCACGCTTATAACTTGCGCCGGTCGGGCAAACAGGCACACACGGTGGATCTTCGCAATGCAAACAACTTTTAGGAAAGTGCACCGTTTCGGTTAATGGGAACTCGCCGACTTCATAGGTTTGTACACGGTTAAAGAAAGTACCGGTTGGATCTTGCCCGTAAGGGTTATCGTCACACATCGAACCGGCGGGGCCCGAGGTATTCCACTCTTTACAACTGGTTACACAGGCATGGCAGCCTACGCAAACGTTTAAGTCGATAACTAATGCTAACTGAGTCATTATTTGAATCCTGTTTTATCTTACTTTTTAGCTTTATTAAATTTTCCAGCAAAGAAACTTAACCACTTGCGAGGCTTATCCTGACCGGGGTAGCTTTTGATGGTATCAAACTGCGGATACGTTTCGGGGGCTTCGTTTTCATCTGCTTTATATACACGAACCCGCACATCGTACCAACCGGCCTGGCCTGTAATCGGGTCTGAGTTAGATATATGCTCACCGGCTTCGTTAGCTGGAAGCTCTTCCGAAATTAAATGGTTCAACAGAAAACCTTTTTTCGATTCATTAGCATCTTTATCTAGGTTCCATGCACCGGATGCTTTACCAATGGCATTCCATGTCCACACGGTGCCGGGTTCAACCGCTTCACTAAAGCGACACATGCAACGCACTTTGCCGTGCATCGACTCAACCCAGATCCAGTCACCGTCTTCAAAGCCATGTTTTTCACCGAGTGAAGGGTGCACATGCAAATAGTTGTGCGCATGGATTTGACGCAACCAGGCATTTTGCGAATCCCATGAATGGTACATTGCCATTGGGCGTTGGGTAATCGCGTTTAACGGGTACTTATGTTTATCCGTTAATTGCGATTCTAGCGGCTCGCTATAAAATGGCAGTGGATCAAAATGGGTTTCTACACGTTTACGCAAATGTTCAGGCGGTTGTTTGCCTTCACGTTTACCTTGTGCCGCTAAACGGAATTTTTGTAACACTTCAGAATAAATATGGATGTTAATGGGTTCGGCGTATTTAGTTAAACGATGTTCTTGTGCCCACTGTAAGTAACCGGCATTCCAGTTACGCATGTACTGGAAAGACTTCGGTAAGTGATATTGATAAACACAATTATTTTTTTCGTACATTTCCCATTGGTTGGGGTTAGGCTCGCCCTTCATAAACTTTTCGCCGCCTTTGCCACGCCAGCCAGCGAGGAAACCAATGCCAGAACCCGGTTCAGTTTCGTAGTTCACTACAAAGTCAGGGTAGTCACGGTATTTGCGTTCACCTTTGTTGTTGGTGAAGGCGGGCAGTTTTAAACGTGAGCCAAGTTCTATAATTACTTCCTGGAACGGTCGGCAGTCGCCTTTAGGTTCAACCACCGGAATACGTACCGAGTCAACCGGGCCATCGAATTCAGAAATAGGCCGGTCTAACATGCTCATTACGTCATGGCGTTCGAGGTAGGTGGTATCAGGTAAAATCAAATCAGCGTAAGCCGTCATTTCAGACTGGAACGCATCGGCAACAATTAAAAATGGAATTTTATATTCGCCATCTTCTTTTTTATCGTTGAGCATTTTACGTACTTCCGACGTATTCATGCTGGAGTTCCAGGCCATGTTGGCCATAAAAATCATCAGGGTATCAATTTCGTACGGGTCGCCACGCCATGCATTGGTAATGGCATTGTGCATTAAGCCGTGAGCCGATAGCGGGTATTCCCACGAGAACGCTTTATCAATGCGCACGGGTGTACCATCGTCTTCAACAAATAAATCATCTGGGTCGGCCGGCCAACCGAGTGGCATGCCACCCAGTGGTGTTTCAGGTTGTACGCCTTCCGGGCCTTTGGGGGTTTTTGCACACGGTGGAATCGGACGCGGGAACGGTGCTTTATGACGGAAGCCGCCGGGGCGGTCAATGGTGCCGAGTAAGGACATTAAAATCGACATGGCACGAATAGTCTGGAAGCCATTGGAATGTGCGGCTGTTCCGCGCATTGAATGGAAGGCAACTGGATTGCCGGTTACGGTATCGTGGTCGTTACCCCAAACATCCGTCCAGGCAATCGGTAATTCAATTTTTTCATCGCGTGCGGTAATGCCCATTTCGTAGGCTAAACGTTGAATGGTGTCGGCTGGAATGCCGGTAATTTTACTCGCCCATTCTGGGGTGTATTGCTCAACCCGTTCTTTTAACAGTTGGAATGCAGGCTTGGCCTTAGTGCCATCGGGCATGGTAAATTCACCGAGTAAGAAAGGATCGGCTTCTTTTGTGTGGGTACGAACCGGTTTGTCGGTTAGGCGATCCCACCAGACAGCATCCTGGGCATCAAAACATTCGGTGTCTTGTGGTACATCGGTTCGAATGAACATGCCATCGTCATCGTCTTGAGCATCATCAATAACGAGTTGAGCTGAATTGGAATATTGGGTTAAAAATTCACGGTCGTATAAACCCTGTTTAATCAGCTCATGGATTAAGGCAAGGAATAAAGCACCGTCGGTGCCGGGTTTAATCGGCACCCACTCATCGGCAATGGCCGAATAACCACTACGAACGGGGTTAATCGAAATAAAACGGCCGCCATTGCGCTTGAATTTAGACAGAGCCATTTTCATTGGGTTGGAATGATGATCTTCGGCGGTGCCTATCATCACAAATAATTTTGCACGGTCTAAATCTGGCCCACCAAACTCCCAGAACGAACCACCAATGGTATAAATCATCCCTGCGGCCATATTTACCGAGCAAAAACCGCCATGCGCCGCATAGTTAGGTGTACCAAATTGTTTGGCAAACATACCGGTTAAGGCCTGCATTTGGTCGCGGCCAGTAAACAGCGCGAATTTCTTTGGGTCGGTTTTGCGAAGATGCTCTAAACGTTCGCTAATGGTCGAAAGTGCCTCCTCCCAACTAATTTCTTCAAATTCTGCATCACCGCGGTCGGCGCCTGCTTTACGTTTTAACGGTTTAGTTAAACGCGCTGGTGAGTACTGCTTCATTATGCCCGATGCGCCTTTGGCACAAATCACACCCTTATTTAATGGATGGTCTGGGTTGCCCTGAATATAGCGAACTTCACCGTCGCGTATAGTGACGCGAATTCCACAGCGGCAAGCACACATATAGCAGGTAGTGTTTTTAACTTCGATTCTAGCGTTGGCAGTGCGTTCGTTAGCGGAAGTTTGTTCAGTTGATGCGGTATTGGAATAGGGCATAAAGGGCTCAATCGTTCAATTAGCGATAATTTAATGGATGGATAAATTCTATGAATGGTTAATTAGCGTACTCTAATATTCTAATATATCACCTTGCTAGATACAAGAGTCGTTGACTAAAGCACTCAAGTTTATGCTGCTGTATCGGTTAAGACTAGGAAAAGTTGAGCCCGATGCCATTTTAGCTGAAGTTTATTCTATATATATGTGGTTGTTCAATGGGTAATGGGGTGTTTACCCAGCGAAAAGAGAAGGTGAACGTTCAACGCGCATTAATCGCGAATATTGGTATCTGTCTGCTGTTCCCAAATAGCACAACTTGCTTTGCGATATTGTTATAATATTCTGCAAGACGTTGGCGATGAATAATAGTGGCTTTGTTGGTTATCTCAGGAAAGGTCAAACCGCCACGTTTCTTTAGACGTTATTCGGTTGAATTAAGTAATAGAAATGGAGATCACATGAACATTAAAAATAACACACAAAAATATTTTCTGGTTAGTTTACTTATGGTGGGCACTTATTTTTTTGCTCACACAGCCGTTTTTGCGGCCAATAAAGCAAAGCCGACAAGTACCAGCATAGAGTTCAAATTATTCCCAAGTAATTATTTTACCGACTACGATGTTTCTGCATCCTTGACCGGCTCGGATAGTAGAGGAATAAATTTGACCGGCAATATTGTTGAAAAACTCTTACCTAGAACTGCATTTTTAGGTACTCGGGCATCCCCCATACAAACGACAACAGAGTTTTTCGCGATGGGCATGGGCTTTGGTACAGCGATCGTAACGAGTTACTACAGTACCAATGTTAATGTTAGGCGTTTCTTAGGTGTGAGTGGTGATATTACAACGGTAAAAGCAACAACAACAGACATTCCAGTTAGAGCTAAAATAGGCCAGTCAGGAATAATAGGTAACTATGTCGACAATAGAAATTTCACCTCCACTTTGTCGTGGCAGCTTGAAGATGGTTTTAATGGCCAAGCAAAACTAATATTTTTAAACACGACGAATAAACCATCCGGTGATCTTGATAATACATTTAAAACAACGTATCTGATTCAGGAAAATGGAAAAAGAGAAACCGTTGAGCTGGAAACGTACAACGATACGATTAAGATTACCGTTACTTTAAAGGGGCGTTACTAGGATAGCAGATCCTAGTTTGCGGTGAAGAGACAGCGGGGCGAACCAAGCTAACCCATCGAAATATTGGCTCTGGAACTGTAGGTTGTTTTCAATTTCTTTAACGTCTTTTACTGCGATATTGCCATGGGTTGTGTTGCGCACTTTCTAGACGATATTACCGGTTTTATTGGCGAGTTCTATTGGGGGCTTGATGTGGTAGATTTGTCCGCCTTGCACCAAGTACAAGAACCAAAAAACAAAAGGGGCTCACAGCAAGAATAGTTGACTGATATGGTTAAAGCTTCTATA
>UOFT01000042.1_pt1 | contig 58823 bp, 50 predicted proteins | sample 1990121 | NCBI WGS metagenome assembly UOFT01 (sample SAMEA4728526, study PRJEB27164) | hydrothermal vent metagenome | biome: marine basaltic hydrothermal vent biome; feature: marine hydrothermal vent; material: mineral | place: Pacific Ocean | collected 2011-06-14/2011-07-23 | depth 1741 m
TTTAGCGGCGAAGGCACTTTTTGGCCATGCGGCTAAAACAGAGCGTGGGCTTAATAAACCCGCACCCATCGCGACCGCGACCGTTGTACTTGCTAAGCTGCCTTTTAAAAAGGTTCTGCGTTGCATAATTATTTTCCTCTTTTGTATTGTTTGTTTAAGCATATTGCAGGGATCAGGCCAGATTATTTTTTGTTATATATCAGTAAGTTATGAAAATAGGGAATGGTTATAATAGAATAATCATGCAATTTGCAATGTCAATCGTGCAATTTGCATGGCATTTTTAATTTTTATAACTTACTGATAACTTTTGAGTTTGCGCCACAACGTTGAGCTATTAATGCCGAGGGTTTGCGCGGTTTGTTCTTTGTTATTACCAAAATATGCCAACACCTTTAATATGTAGCGCCGTTCGAGCTCGTCTAGTTCTGGGAAGTCGTTGTCGAGCACGTTACCCGTTGTGATCGTTGTTAAGCTTTGCACTTGCATCAGCGGTTGATCGGCTAGGGCAATATGGCGCTCAACTAGGTTCTGTAATTCGCGTACATTACCGGGCCAGTGGTAGTCGATAAGTTGCTGCATGGAACTGTTGTTAAAACCGGTCACATTACGGTGATAGCGGCTGGCATAAAGTTGAATAAAATACTGCAATAAACCGGGGATGTCATCTTTGCGTTGTCGTAACCCCGGCATACGAAATTTAATGACATTGAAACGATGATAAAGATCGTGACGAAACTGGCCGGTTTGAACCAGCTCATCCAAGTTCTGGTTACTTGCAACAATAAAGCGTACATCAATGTTAATGGGTTTTAAGCCACCGACGCGAGTAATCTGGTTTTCCTGAATAACGCGCAATAGTTTGGCTTGCATTGCACTGGACATATTACCGATTTCATCGAGGAACACTGTGCCGTTTTTGGCTGTTTCAAGTAAGCCCTGTTTAGTATTGCTTGCACCGGTGAACGCACCTTTTTCGTGGCCGAATAATTCACTTTCAAGCAATGTGTCGGTGAGCGCGCCACAGTCGATAACGACATAAGGTGTGTTAGCAAAATTGCTTTCAGTATGAATGGCGCGTGCGGCAAGTTCTTTACCGGTTCCCGATTCCCCTTCAATAATGACATGGCAGCGAATATCGGCTATTTTTTTTATGATGGTAACAATGTCATGCATTGATTTAGATTGGCCAATTAAGCCCTCTATGCTTTGGACTTGTTTTAATTGTTTTTTTAGTAAGGTGTTTTCAACTTCAAGAGCGCGGTATTCTAGGGTTTTATCAATGAGCAATAATAATTCATCCATATCAAATGGTTTTTTTAGAAAGTCGCTGGCACCTAAGCGCAGGGCTTCAATGGCATTATCAACATTGGCGTAGCCGGTTAAAATAATAAAGGGAATATTTGTATCGAGTGTACGAATTTCTGCGAGCAGTTCAATGCCACTCATGGTGGGCATTTGCAGATCACTAACGATTAAATCAAAATTAGCAGTTTCCTTAAAAGCACTAAGCGCGGATGTAGGTTGTTGAAAAATAGTACAGCTAATTTTAGCGTCGGCACAAAAGCGCTGCATGAGTTCACCGGTTTTCGGGTCATCATCAACAAACAGAATGTGGGGTCGGCTGGCAGTTGGCATAAGTCTATATTATAACGGTAAAATAATTTTAGCGATAACGCCATTATTACCCGTTCGGTTGTTAATTTTCAATTCACCCTGATGGTCTTGAATAATACCGAGGCTAATCGACAGGCCAAGCCCGGTGCCATGCCCCTGTCCTTTGGTACTAAAGAAAGGGTCAAAAATTAAATCGAGGTTTTTGGCTTTAATACCGGCGCCATTATCAATAATTGAGATTTCTATTTGTGTGTTATTTATGCTGGCATTAACATGTACCGTGGTATCGGTTTTTGAAGCATAAATGGCATTCAGTAATAGGTTTACCAATACCTGCTGTAATTGGCTGCGATCGCCTTTTAATTGTTGTTCGGATAAATCAGGATTTATTTCCAGATTTAGATGAATAAATTTTTCACTGGCAGATTGTTGCACCAATGCTATGCTGCTTTCTAACCAATCTTTAATATTAAATTCGGTAAAGTGCGGTGGTACTTGGCGGGCAAAATTCATAATGCCTTTAACAATATCAGAGGCGCGTAAGGTTTCTTCACGTAAAGATTGCAAGTCTGAAAGTAAGGGCTGTTTATCTTGTTGGGTCAATTTGGGGTTGTTTTCAAGGTTGCGAATGGTGAGTTTGGCATAAGATAAAATATTATTCAGTGGGTTATTTATTTCGTGGCCAATACCCGCTGCCATTTGCCCGATGCTGGCAAGCTTGCTGCTTTGCAACATCATTTGTTGCGCTTTATCGCGATCCTTATGTGCAATATTAAGAGTGTTGGTCATTTCATTAAAGGCTTTTCCTAGGTCTTTGATTTCGTCAACGCAATGTTCGGTAATTGCAATTTGACTATGATCGCCTTGCGCATAATTCTTAAAGTTTAATATTAAGTCTGAAAAAGCACGGGTAACACGGCGTGCGCCGATTTGTGTCAGGATAAGGCCAATTAGCAAAGTAATGCCGGCGACCGACCAAATGGTAAGACGAATTTTAGCATAGGGCTGATTAAGCTTTGCATCAGAGATGCTCAGCGCCATAATCCAGTTAACAAATTGGCTGGGGTAGGGTGTCATTTCGGTAAAGTATAGCGTGTTGTTTTTTTGTGTGGATACAACCGATGGTGATAAAATGCTTGTATCGTTGTGTTGCGCTAGCTCAATCAAAGGGCTGTAGTCGGTGTCCTGTAAATACTTGGCATCCGAACGTGCATGAGCAAAGCGCAACTTCTGCATGTCATCGAAAAGAATTAGACCATGCCGGTTTTTAATATCGGGATTGGTTTCGATAATAAGTAATGAACCATCAAATGGACGAATCGCATGGTTTAAAATTTTATCAAGATCTTCGCCAAGAAGCGTCAAACTCAGCGCACCCACCCATTTGTTTTGATGATAAAGTGGGATCACATTATCAAGTAAACTTAAATGGCTGAGCAAGGCCGACTGCACTTTGTTATGCGGCAACACCATGGAGCTGACTTCGTCTTGTGGCAGCTCGCGTAATTGGGTAATAAATATTGGGTTATTCAGTTCCTGCTCAACATATGAAAACCCCTGCAGGTTGTCATAAACAGGCTGGCTACGTAGATTATTACTGACTTTAACGACCGTATTGCCTTGGTTGTCTAAAATCCGTATAAAAAAAGTACCGGGTATAATAGCTTGGAAGCCCTCAAAAAATTGGTTTACGGCATTAATTTGCTTGTTAAAATTACCCCCTATATTTTGTTGACTGATGTTATCGAGTACGGCTAAAAATTCATGAATAGCGGGTGCTTGCGCAAGTCCATAAGTAAGGGCGCGGTCGGCGGCCAAGCGACGTTCAATTTCGCTCGACAACATTCCCAGATGCTGGTCAATATTTTTGCGGGTATCTTCTAGGTAATTTGCTTGGCTGTAATAAGTGGCGATTAATGCCAACGCAGTTAATGGCAGAACAAAGGCTAAAAAACCCCATAAAAAGATATTGGTCTGGATGCGCATAGGCTTAGTTTAGCGGTTGTTGTCGGCCGGTAAAAGGTTTTTAAAGTGTGTGATTTAACCGATGACGCGGTATACTTCAATTTTCAATATGAGCGATGATGTAGAGCAATGTGGGATAAAATTTCACCGAAAAAAGCAGGGGTAAGCTGTGGTTATAAAACGGTTTTATTAATGGTTCTTATTGCGGCCTTTACTGTTTCTTGCGGGAAAAAGGGGCCCCTGTATATCCCTAAAAAAACATCACAGACTGAAGAAAAACCAACACAAGCAGATAAAGTAATACCGGGAAAAAATATTGACGGGAAAAATACGGGTGTTAACTCGAAGCAGGCTAAAGAGTAAAAACTGAAATTAATAAAAGTAGATGATGTAAGTATGAATTATTTTCAATACAAAAACGGGCGGTTTTTTGCCGAAGGTGTTGCAGTTGCCGACATTGTTAGCGAGTATGGCTCGCCCTGTTATATTTATTCGCGTGCCACTTTTGAGCGCCACTGGCAGGCATTTGATAGCGCACTTAAAGAATATGATCATTTAGTTTGCTATGCGGTTAAAGCCAATTCAAATATAGGGGTGTTAAACGCACTGGCTCGATTAGGCTCGGGTTTTGATATTGTTTCGGTGGGCGAGCTTGAGCGGGTGCTTGCTGCGGGTGGTGATCCGAAAAAAGTGGTGTTCTCCGGTGTGGGCAAACGTGCCGATGAAATGCAACGTGCATTGGAAGTCGGGATTTACTGCTTTAATGTCGAATCGGAAGAGGAGTTAATGACTTTAAACTCGGTAGCAAAACAGTTAAATCTTCAAGCACCGGTATCACTGCGGGTAAACCCGGACGTGGATGCAAAAACCCATCCTTATATATCAACCGGCTTAAAAGATAATAAATTTGGCATTGCGATTGAGCATGTCGAAGCGGTTTATTTAAAAGCGGCGAGCTTGCCGAACATTAATGTACAGGGTGTGGACTGCCATATTGGTTCGCAGCTAACCGAATTATCGCCTTTTGTTGATGCCCTAAAACGTGTACTGCTATTAATCGATCGTTTGCAGGCACAGAATATTAATTTGCAACACATTGATTTAGGGGGCGGCCTCGGGATTCAGTATGATGACGAGCAACCACCGTTGCCTGCCGATTATGCCAGAGCGGTTGCGAGTGTATTGGGCGACCGGCAATATAAATTATTGATTGAGCCAGGGCGAGCCATTGCAGGTAATGCCGGTATACTAGTGACTAAGGTGGAATACATAAAAGCTGCAGGTGCTGCTGACGGCAAAAACTTTGCTATTGTCGATGCCGCAATGAATGACTTGATGCGCCCTGCACTTTATTCGGCATGGCAAAAAATTATACCGCTCAATGAAAGCTCTGACACAGAGGAAAAGATTTATGACGTAGTTGGCCCCGTTTGTGAAACAGGTGATTTTTTAGGTAAAGAGCGCGCTTTGCGCATTAAAGCGGGTGATTATTTAGCGGTGCGCTCGTCCGGTGCATATGGTTTTACCATGAGCTCTAATTACAATACCCGTGAACGTGCGGCTGAAATAATGGTGGACGGTGACACAATGCATCTTGTCCGCCAACGTGAAAAAATAGCAGACTTGTTTGCAAACGAAAGCCTGCTGCCTGAAGAGTCTTGTTAAACGAGAGATAAAATTTAACTGATAGAATGGAATGAATATTCAATTTTCAAAAATGCATGGGCTTGGCAATGACTTTGTTGTTATTGATGCTATTTCTCAATCCATTAATTTGGATGCAGCGCAAATTAAATTTATTGCAGACCGGCATTTTGGCATAGGCTGTGACCAGCTTTTGCTGGTTGAAAAAACACAGCAGTCTAACGTTGATTTTCGCTATCGCATTTTTAATGCGGATGGCGGCGAAGTCGAGCAATGCGGCAATGGTGCGCGCTGCTTTGCCCGTTTTGTGCGTGACAAAGGCTTAACCGATAAAAATAAAATTCGTGTTGAAACGCAATGTGGCATTATTGAACTTGATATTGATGATAAAGAAAATGTGACGGTGGATATGGGTGCGCCTGATTTTTCTCCGGCTGCATTGCCGATGAATATTGAAGTGCTAACGCAGCTTGATAACGGCAACTACCGTTTAAATGTCAATCAAAATACGATTGAGTTTGGTGCGGTTTCGATGGGCAACCCACATATTGTTTTGTTAGTGAACAAGGTGGATGTTGCCGAGGTTGATAGTATTGGTTCAGCACTAGAGTCGCATGTTGTTTTCCCGCAACGAGTGAATGTAGGTTTTATGCAAGTGGTTGACCGGGGAAATATTCGCTTGCGTGTTTTTGAGCGCGGTGTTGGAGAAACGAAAGCTTGTGGTACAGGTGCTTGTGCTGCCGTTGTTGTTGCGCAGCAGTGGGGTTTGCTTGATAGTGATGTGCAAGTACAACTTCCCGGTGGCATTTTACAAATTCAACACAAAGAAAACGCGAATGTATTATTGATTGGTGATGCCGTGTTGGTTTTTGATGGTCAAATAAGCTTGTGACTTTCTATACGTTTTGTATTAAAGTCTTTATATTATATAAGGTATAGGAAGCGCTATCTATGACCGTCCCAAAGAAAACATTACCTAAACAAGACAAAAGCACCGAGCATGACATTGTTCAGTATTTACGTGATCACCCTAGTTTTTTTGAGCTGCATCAGGATTTATTAGCCGATATGATGTTAGCGCATGAAAGTGGTAGTGCGGTGTCATTAATTGAGCGGCAGGTGTCTATTTTACGTGAGCAAAAAGACGATGCGCGGGCACAGTTACATGCACTGATTAATGTTGCCGAAAAAAATGAACAACTCAGTCAACGCTTTAATACACTTATTCTAGCATTACTCGATACCCAATCATTTGGTCAGGTTGTCGATTTTATTCAGCAACGGCTAGTAAAAGACTTTGATGCACATCGCGTGTCAATCCGTGTTTTAAAAGGCTCGCCGATTTCGCAGCAGCAGATCCCTGAATCAGCAAGCCGAGATCATTACAATCTGGAAGTTTTTGATAAAGTGATTGAAAACCGTACCCCGGTTTGTGGACGACTGCCCATGGACCAACTGGAACAGTTGTTTAATGATGACTATGAAAAAATTCGCTCAGCCGCTTTGATACCTTTAATAAAGGATGATAAAAGTGACTGCATCGGTTTACTTGCTATTGGCAGTACCGAAAAAGACCGCTTTCGCGCAGATATGGGCACCCTGTTTTTGAGTCATTTAAGCAGGGTATTAACCCGAGTTATTGAAAAGCACGTTGCTCGGTCTGTTTAAATGGCGCTTCTCGAACGAGAACAAATTACAGATTATCTTAACGAACTGCAATACCAACGCCGCTTATCCAAACACACGCTTTCAAATTACCGCCGCGACTTATCGGTTTTTTTTCAGTATTGTAATCAAAAGTATGCCGCAGAAATAAATAACTGGAATGATGTTTTAGCCGCACATATACGTCATTATATTAGTAAGCGCCATCAACAAGGCTTAGCACCTGCAAGCTTGCAGCGTAACCTGTCATCGATTCGTTCTTTTTTTAATTACTTATTAAAATTAAGTATTATAAAAAATAATCCAGCCACTGGAATTTCTGCACCTCGTTCAGGACGACAGTTACCCAACGTTTTAGATGTTGATCAAATCAGCCGCTTAATGCAAATTCCAACTGGCGATGATATTTTTTCACTAAGAGATAAAGCGATACTCGAATTATTTTATTCTTCTGGGTTACGTTTATCAGAGTTAGTGCAACTAGATATAACCGATTATAAATCAGCAGCAAGTTATGTGCGTGTTACAGGTAAAGGTAGCAAGCAACGTGACGTACCGGTGGGGAAACAAGCACAGCAAGCATTGAAAACGTGGTTGTTGCGTCGAGATGAATTAGTAAAAATGAATAATTCAGAACAAGCGTTGTTTTTAGGTAAACAGGGTAAACGTATTTCGCCACGCACCATTCAAAAACGCATGAGTGAATGGGCGATTAAGCAAGGTATTGATGTGCATGTGCACCCACATATGTTGCGCCATTCTTTTGCCAGTCATATTCTTGAATCCAGTGGCGATTTGCGCGCGGTTCAGGAATTGCTTGGCCACAGTGATATTTCAACCACACAGATTTATACGCATTTGGATTTTCAGCATCTTGCTGATGTTTATGATAAGGCGCATCCTCGTAGTAAAAAAAAGCCATAACGCTGTTGCAAATATAAAGCCGACGGGTTATTTGTGTGACTTAAGTTGCATTAATCAAATAAGTTAACCCGTTTAGGTGATGATTCTTTTAGCCGTTATCTGTTACCCTACTATGCTACATACATGAAAATAAAAATAAATAATTTACAGGGGAAGTGAAATGAGTCAGAAATGCAAGATTATAAAAGGGCTATTAGCTGTTGTGGCAGGTGTTGCTATCGCGACTTCAAGCTATGCAGATAAAAAGCCCGCCGTTAATAAAGTCAAAGGTAGTTTATCCGTGATGGTGTTGGGTTCAGGTGGTCCGATTGCAACCGCAGAAGGCCGTGCAAGTGCCGGCTACTTAATTTTTACCGATGGTAAACCACGCGTATTAATGGATGTGGGTGGCGGAACGTTTCAGCGTTTAGCAAAAAGCGGCACGAACATTAAAGATTTAGACATTGTGTTGTTAAGCCACTTACATGCCGATCATACCGGTGATTTAACATCAGTTATTAAAACACTTTACTTCCATAACAATATGGCGCGTGCGCAAGCTGCCAGAAGTGGAGTAACACTTGCAGGCCGTACGGTGCCCATTAATATTTATGGCCCGGCTGCATCAACATTGCCTGCGACAACGCCGGGGGTAAGCTATCCAAATGGCAAGCTTATTTACCCTGCGACGGGTGATTATGTGCATGGCCATTACTCCATTCCCAAAGGCGGTGTAGAACATTATCTCAAAGCCTTTGTTGCCGCGATTAGTGATGACGATGGTCCAAGGGGACCCGGTGGTCCAGTGAGTAATTTTGCATACACCGCCAACGATTTGTCTTCACGCGTGCCGTTTGCGTCAATCGAAACCGTATTATCAACGGATGATGGTTTGGTTATTAAAGCGATAGCAGTTGACCATGGCCCGGTGCCTGCGGTTGCTTTTCGTATTGAATATAAAGGTTACAGTGTTGTTTATTCCGGCGACACGGGTACCAAAGGGCGTGGCCCGAAAAAATTGGGGCAGGGGAATATGGCTGCCCTTTCTCAAGGGGCGGACATGTTAATTTATGACACGGCCGTGATGGAAATGGGTGATGCGCCAGCGAACCCGCTGTTCCATATTTTACATACCCAGCCTTCATTAATTGCGGGTGTTGCAAAGGCGGCCGGGGTAAAAACGCTGGTGTTATCGCATTTAACACCCATTACCAGCCCACGAATTCACGAGGTCAAAGCCATTATTCGTGGTCTGGGTTATCAGGGTAAAATCAAAGCGGCTAAAGATCTGAGAGTATACAATTTTGGAGATCACGGCGATGAGGATTAATGCCGGGCATTAGTCGTAAGAAGCCACTCAAATGAGTGGCTTTTTTATTGCGTGAGAGTAAAACTATTTATTTTGAGTTTAATGGGAACCTTTTTATTGCAGAGGTGTGTCTAGTGGTATGGTGAAATTATTTCAAATGTCCCAGCGTCATCAATTTGAGGGTTTAATTCGTCCTCATCTTCGTGAGCTTTATTCCTATGCTTACAGATTGTGTCGCAACCGTGAACGAGCCGAGGACATTGTTCAGGATTTAGTGGTGCGCTTGTATCAGGGCAAATCACGTCTTGACCAAGTGGATAACCTGCGCCCATGGTTATACAAATCATTATTTCGCCAGTACCTCAATGACAAGCGCAGCGAGAGTCGCTCTCCGTTTGGTTATATCGATGGAGCCGAGGAAACACTTGCTGAGCTAGAGGATATGGGCGAACCCCCCGAGGCCTTAACTGCACGTCATTTGCAGCAGGCCAATTTACAACAGGCTTTGCAGTACTTACGCCCTGAATTTCGTGAAATTCTTCTTATTCATGATTTAGAAGGTTTTAGTGTGCAGGAAACGGCAGATATTTTGGGTATTCCATTGGGTACGGTTAAGTCGAGAGTTCACCGTGCAAGAAATAATTTAAGAAAAATACTGATCCAAGGAACCGAATCGGTTGGGCCGGTGTTTTCAGAGATAGAGGGCTAGAAAATGGAATGCAGACAAATACACAAAATGATAGACGAAATGCTGAGCGGTACGGCATCGCATGTTCAGTTGCAGGTTGTTGAACAGCATATTACAGGGTGCGAGCAATGCCATGAGCATTTGCATACGTCGCGTGAATTGTCTCTAAGCCTTCGTGCAATGGAAATACCTGAACCCAGTGCCGACTTTGCCGAGCGTGTTTTTTCTGCACTTGATGAGGTGGAAACAAAAAAACCACGCCATTGGTTTGCGGCTGGATTTGGTAGTGCGATTGCGGCGAGTATTGTGTTCTGGTTTGTTTTTTTTCAAACAGGCAACTTACAGCAGTCTGGTTTTGAGCAGAGTTTTCAGCTGAGCGCGACTGTTGAAATGGTACCGAACGAAGTAAAACGAGTAAGTCTGGTTTTTAATGCAGTTGAATCTATTGAAATGGCAACCATTAGTATCGAATTGCCTGAACATGTTGTCCTTAAAGGTTACCCGTCTCGCCGGATTATCAGTTGGAAAACAAGCTTGAAGCAAGGTACTAATCGTTTAAGCCTGCCGTTAATTGCTAGTCAGGTCATGCAAGGTTCAGTTGTAGCGAGACTCACTCGGGGTAAGCAAGTACGTGCATTTAAAATCCAGTTGCAGGCTAAAAACACCATTGTTGGCAGCCTTAAATCGGTAAATGTGTAAGTTCTTTTTTAATACGATTTATTTAATAGTTAAAATTAGGAGTAAAAATATGAAAATTTTAAAATCAATGATAGCAATGGCGTTGGTCAGTTTACCTTTTAGTCTGGTACAAGCTGCAACGGATCTGGATGATGTGACTATGGACGTTGTTCATGAAAATGAGACAAGTGAAGTGACACATGAAATTGAGTTACCTCATAACTCAGATTTGGTCGGTCGTGATGAAGACAGTAGTGATCACAAGGGTAAAAAAGATGAACATGACCGTTCTGATGATCATGATAGCGCGAAGGACGACGATAAGGATGATGCAAAGGACGACGATAAAGATGATGCAAAAGATGATGCAAAAGATGACGCAAAAGATGACGCAAAAGATGACGCAAAAGATGACGCAAAAGATGACGCAAAAGATGACGCAACGGATGATGCAAAGAGTGATAGTGACAGCAACAGCGAGTAATTTGTTTAAACACACATTGTTGAAATAATAAAAACACCCCCCTGTTTATGGGGGGTGTTTTTATTTTTAGATTAGAGTAAAGTTTGAGTTGTGCCTTAGGGAATGAAGGGCATTTTTTTACCAATTTTGTTTGAGGTGTAAGTATGGTGGTTTTATCAAAGGTTTTTCAGAAAGTGTTTTTTGGCTTTCTGATATCTATTTTTTTCGCCAGTGTTAGTTACGCTGGAAATTTTGAAAAAGGTGTAAAGTTATTTAAATCCGCTAAGTATCGCCAAGCAGTAAAGCAGTTCCGTCGCGCAGAAGCGGCCGGTGTTAAAAAAACGTCATTATTCTATAATTTGGGTGTCAGTTATTTCAAGCTGTCCAATTATTCCAAGGCAAAAAAATATTTTTTAATAGCAAACAAGGATGCAAAATTTTCTCAGCTTGCCCAATATAATTTGGGCTTAGTGGCGCTAAAACAAAAGAAAAACAAACAAGCGTTAAAATGGTTTTTTCGTGCTTCGAGAGATTCAGGTAATCCTCGCATTACGGCCATTGCAAACAAACAGATTGATAAATTAAAGCCCGGTAAAGGCATGCAAAAATTTGATGGTGGCCTAGTCGTTGCTTATGGTAACGACAGTAATGTGCTGCTTTTAAATGAGACCTCCCCTAGCAACAAGAGCGATAGTTATCTTGAAAACTATCTGTATGGTTCTGCGCGTTTAGGGCATTCATATCGTTTAGGTGGCTCATGGTACCAGCAAAATTATAGTGATATTAATGGTAGTGATTTCAATGTATTGAAAATAAATGGTAGCTATTTGTTTGCGTTGGGTAATTGGAAGATTGAGCCGGGCGTTGCATTTTCAAACAGCCAGTTAGGTTCACGCGATTACCTTGATACTTTGGATTTGAATGTAGTTGCAAAACGTAGTTTAGGTCAAGACCAGTTAACAGTACGTTATCGCTACAGTGATATTAGCGCGAAAAGCAGTGTTTATAATTATCTCGAAGGTGTCCGCCATCAAGCGCGTGTGGAATATTTTAAAAGTACGGATGTAGGCCGTTTACGTTATCGCTACCAGTTGGAATTAAATGACCGGCAGGATCGTGCTGCAAAAAGTTATTCACCCACTCGCCATGATTTTAGACTTCGCTTACGAAAGCGTTTGGCAGATTCATGGAAACTTAAGTTAGAAGCACAATATCGTTTTAGTAATTATCCTTCTGTAGCCGGTATATCGCGTAAAGATAATCGTTTGCGTGCTATTGCGGGAGTGAATTATCGATTAAACCGTCAATGGACGATAGCCAGTCAGGCGATTTACACAGATAATAAGTCTAACTTAAGTGGGCAAGCGTACAAGCGTACGGATTGGCAAATTGCGGCGCAACTTGCATTTTAGGCTGTAATTGCAGTTCAAGTTAACCTAGGTTAGATAGGCGGTGAAACACAGTATTGCTGCAGTGTGCGCATGGTGGGATATGCCCTGCGCGGTGGAACTGGAGTTGTTCTCCACAACTGTCACAAACTAGAATACCTGGGCCTGCGATTTCACCCGTATGCAACGATCGTTTAGCCTGATCCTGTTTCCATTCCAGTAGCCCAACAGTCGTCTGGTCAGCAATTTTGGGTAGTAAATTTAGCAGACTGCCTTCAACTAATTGCAGTTCAAAACCCAGCCAGTCTTTTACTTCTTGCGTTGTTTCTGAAAAATACTGACCAGCTGAATGCAGGTCGCGATGTACAGCCTCTTGAATTTGTTTTAGTAGAGTATCATCTAGGCTTTGTAGTTGCGGAGTATTTTGGGCTGCTTTGTTAATCGTGTCCTGTATATCTTTTTTAAGGATATTTTGCTGACGTGCATCCTTGATGTGTAATTCATCGAGTGTTTTTTCAAGCAGTAGTTCGTAGGCTTCGCCAAGTGCTTGGATAGGATCGGGTGATTTTCTCATGCGATGCTCCTCTTTGAAATTATTTTCTCTATGATTATATTCTAGCTTATGAAGCAGATTATTTTATTGATCCAACTCATTTTATATTAAGCCGGTTTAGTTGATTTGCATTCTTTAAACAAAGGAATACCGTTAGCGATATGCCAGTGCTGAATACCATCCCACGCCTCCTGCGCTGTTTCTGCGTACCAGAATAGCTCAAGATCTTCCGCATCAATTACACCTTCTTCAACAAGAAAGTCAAAATTAATTGCACGTTGCCAGTAAGTTTTGCCGATGAGTACGATAGGTAGTGGCTTAATTTTACGAGTTTGCACCAGTGTTAATGTTTCAAAAAGTTCATCGAGTGTTCCATAGCCGCCGGGGAAGGCAACCAGTGCTTTTGCGCGCAACAAAAAATGCAGTTTACGTAATGCAAAGTAGTTGAAGCGAAAGCATAAACCCGGAGTTATATAAGGGTTAGGGTATTGCTCATGGGGCAAGGTAATATTCAACCCCACTGTTTTTGCATTTGAATCCCAAGCGCCTCTGTTTGCGGCTTCCATAATACCGGGGCCACCACCGGTCATCAGCACAACGCGGCAGTCGCAGGGAGAATTGCCGGATTCCCCTACTAAATGGCCAAAGTCACGGGCTATCTGGTAGTACTGGCTTTTATCCAGAATACGTTTAGCGACAGCAAGTTGCTGTTGTAATGTTGTGTCATTAGGCTGGGCTTGACTCTTTTTCTTAAGTTTTTCGACTTTTCTTTTAGCGTGCGCCGGCTCGGAAATTCGGGTGCTGCCAAAAACCACAATGGTGTGTTCAATCCCCTGTTTTTGCAGTAAGAGTTCCGGTTTACTGTAATCAAGCTGCAGGCGCGCCCCCCTTGTTTCATTGTGGCGCAAAAAATCAACATCATTATCGGCCTGACGGTAAGCCGGGTCTTCGATAATGTTACGAATACGCTGTTCGGCCTCAGCATCGTCGGTTCTTTCTTTGCAGAATTGCCAGGGTAATTTTTGCTGCCGGTTAACTGGATGAGGTGGCTTGGGGATAGTCAGTTTTATCTTTTTATCTGGGTAGTCAGTCATATTTTCTCTACTTATATAGAAAAAGTGATTTATTACTGTTACATAGGTGGAAAAATTAAAGTACATTTAAAGTATAGGGTGAATAAATGGAAAATAAACACAAGTTAGAGTGATAGTCACATTTCAGGAATGAACTTATGTTAGTTTGGCTTTTCCAAGCACTCATATTTCAATAAGTAAAAATAATAAGGAATACAGGATATGGTTCGCCGTCTGTTCTTTTTTGCCTTTGTTGTGTTAACCGCTTTAACGGTTGGTGTTGTTTCTATCTGGCCGGGCAGTTGGTGGATTATTTTTATTGTTGCCCCTTTCTTGTTATTAGGCTTGTATGACCTTACACAGACAAAACACACCATTCCGCGTATTTACCCTGTCATTGGCCGCTTGCGGTATTTTTTTGAATCCATTCGCCCCGAAATTCAGCAGTACTTTGTTGAAACCGATACTAATGGTCAGCCAGTTAATAGAGAATTTCGCTCGCTCGTTTACCAGCGGGCAAAAGGGGCGCGTGATACGCGGCCCTTTGGTACGATGTTTGATGTTTACCGTCCTGGTTATGAGTGGATTAACCCTTCTTTATCACCAACACCGGTTGCAGAAAAAGAATCAAGGGTGCTCGTTGGTGGGCCGCAATGCACAAAACCCTATGCGGCATCGCACTTAAATATTTCTGCAATGAGTTTTGGAGCCTTGAGTCGTCATGCCATCCTTGCTCTTAATAAAGGCGCACGTATCGGTGGTTTTGCGCATAACACGGGTGAAGGCGGTATCAGTTCTTACCATCGTGAGCCGGGTGGGGATTTGTTCTGGCAAATTGGTACCGGCTACTTTGGTTGTCATGATAATAAAGGATATTTTAGTCCACAAGCTTTTGCGGAAAAAGCGGTACTGGATCAGGTTAAAATGATCGAGATTAAATTATCGCAAGGTGCAAAGCCCGGGCATGGTGCCATTTTACCGGCCGCTAAGCTAACCGAAGAGATTGCAGCTATTCGGGATGTGCCGATGGGGCATGATGTGCTGTCCCCGCTAGGGCACAGTGCTTTTTCATCCCCCACGGGTTTGCTGGAATTTGTAGCGCAGTTGCGTGCGCTATCTGGCGGTAAGCCTGTTGGCTTTAAGCTTTGTATTGGGATTAAGTCTGAGTTTCTTGCTATTTGTAAGGCAATGTTGGCAACGGGCATTTATCCGGATTTTATCACCGTGGATGGCAGTGAAGGTGGTACTGGCGCTGCGCCTATTGAGCTGACTAACTCGGTAGGTACGCCGATGCGTGACGGCCTTTCTTTTGTACACAGTGCACTATTGGGTATTGGTATTCGAAAACATATTCGCATTATCGCAGCCGGTAAGGCGATATCGGCATTTCACATGCTACGTATGCTAGCGCTGGGTGCGGATATGATTAATTCAGCACGTGGAATGATGTTTGCGTTGGGGTGTATTCAGTCTCGTAATTGCAATACCAATACATGTCCTACGGGAGTTGCAACGCAGGATCCTGCGCGTTACAAACAGCTAAATATTCAAGATAAAGCACAGCGTGTAGCCCAGTATCATGACACAACAATACACGCTTTATTGGAATTGCTTTCCAGCGCGGGTTTAAATGATCCGGATGAGGCGCGGCCGCATCATATTTTGCGCCGTGTGAATGGCCCCGAAATTAAAACTTATGCGCAGTTATATCCTTGTATCGAGTGTGAGTGTTTATTGCCAGAAGGCCATGTGCCAGAACAATGGAAAGATGCATGGGATACAGCTGAGCCGACACGATGGAATTAAACAGCCACTAGTATTGATTAGACTATTTCTTTTTTAGTGTTGATGGATACCCTGCATTGGCTGTGGCCTTTATTAGCGCTTCAACATTCGTTTTATCTGGGTCGAAAGTAATCGTAGCTGTTTTGTTATCATAATCTGCTTTAGCATCAACCACACCAGCTACTTTTTTTAAAGCTTTGCGAATCGTAATAGGGCAAAATTTACAAGTCATACCCGGCACATCAAGTGTTATTGTTTTACTTTCTGTTGCATGTGTAAAAAAACTACTACTGATTAAAGCGGCAGCGATAAGACATGATAAGAATATTTTTCTAAACATGTTGGTTCTCCATCCAGTTATTCAAAAAAGATTAATCCATAATAAGGGAAAGTGAGTAAAGCGATTAATATCGCCGAAACGATCCAAAAAATAATACGTTGATTGCGCAGGGTGCTAGGCAAGGCACAGGCACCATCGGGCGCACACTGGCGCGGTAAAATATAAAGTTTGCGAAAGGCCATAAATAAAAAGATTAAAGTAATGCCAATAAAAATGGGTCGGTAAGGTTCAAATGCGGTCAGGGTGCTGATCCAGGTTCCACCAATTCCCATGGCTAATAATACCAGTGGCCCAATACAGCAAAGCGAAGCTCCGATTGCGGCTAATGAGGCGGCTACAATGCTGCCGGTATTTTTTGGATTAGATGATTCAGCCATTTTAATGTCTCCTTTTTGCTCAGCTTAAGTTTACAAGCTGTACTTATGTACTGAGTCAAGTGGGGTTTTATAGTTGGTTTATTTAAGACCGATAAAAGTCACTGTGAAGCGCATACTACTTGTAAGAACAAAGTTTAATCTTTAAGTTCCTTAAAAAACAATAGCTTATTTAACTTTACTGGGCTAGTTGTTTTGTATCGTTGGGAGATTACTTCAGTAAAAGGTTTTGTGGTCGTACTTAATTTGGTGGCTGAATTTATCCGATTAATTTTATAGGGAATTTTAGCGCAAAGCGACCACCAAAATCGGAAATATGGCAATATTTTTGTTCTAATTATTATTCATTTCCGTGTACTTAAATCCATGATTTTCTTTTAATAATGGTGAAAAGACTGCTAATCTTAAACGATACGATGGATAATGGAGATAGAAGTCCGGCATGCCTATATTAAGTTGGCTTATTGCGGCACTGATAGGTGTTAGCCTGTATGCGGGCATCCATTTTTTACTGCATCATTTTCACAGCCGTCAACATCAGGCACGTAAAAACCTTCATTTGTATTTTAGCTTGATGAGCTTCGCTATCGTCGGCTTTATGGTCGCTGAACTTTTTGCCTATCAGGCCGTGACGCAGCAGGGTTATGTGGAAGCCTATCGATGGCGTGCAAGCTTTGCACTGCTCACCTTTACGTTCTGGAGCTGGTTTGTTTATAGCTACACTGGTGTTGGTATCCGCGCACTGGTATGGTTAGTCAGTTTATATTCTTTTCTTCAGCTTATACCCAATACTCTTTTGCCTTATGGTGAGTTTTTTGATGCGCTTCCTGAAATTACAACAGTAACCCTGCCTTGGGGTGAGCAAATCGTTACACATACTGTTAATAAGATGAATTTTTTTGGTCTTTTATTGTGGTCGAGTTTGTTATCACAATTAGGTTATTCTTTTTATGCGGCCATTTGCCAGTATCGCAATGGCCAACATCATCAGGGTTTAATGTTATTTTTAGGTTTGTTGATGTGCAGTGTCTTTATTGGGCAAACATTGTTAGTGCGTCTAGGGGTGTTGGACTTTATTCCCTTGGCTCAATTTGGTTTCCCTTCTTTGGTTCTGGTTGTGGGTATTGCTCTGCATCAGGAATTTCAGCAACGTATACAACGTATTTCATCGATTCTTGATCATGTTCCAGCGATTGTTTATTTGAAAGATATTAATGGCGAGTATTTAATGGTTAATCGTGAATATGAAATATTGTTTAATACAAAAAATATCGAGATGCTGGGTAACACTGATTATAATATGTTTGGCAAGAAAATAGCAGATACTCTCAAGGAAAATGATCAGCAGGTGTTTCAGCAGGAGAAGATAGTTGAATTTGATGAGCAGGTAAAGTACTCAGACGAGGTTCAACGTACGTACCATACAATTAAGTTTCCACTGTTTGATAACCATAACAAAGTGTATGCAGTCTGCGGTATATCGACAGATATTACGGCACGTCGGCGCTCGGATGAAGCCTTACACAGTATTGCAAGGGGGGTTTCTGGCCAGTCAGGTGATCGTATTTATCAGCAAATGGTTGTTCAACTGGCTCTGTTGTTTGAAGCAAAGTATGCCTTTATTGGTGTACTGGATAGCAACAATAAAAGGCAGGTTAATGTAATTGCATTATCTGCAGACGGTAATATTGTTGATAATTTCAGTTATCTTTTAGATGGCACCCCCTGTGAGAATGTGGTCGGCCAGAAAACTTGTGCTTATCCCGATAAGGTGCAGGAATTATTTCCAAGAGATATTATGTTGCAGGATATGGGGTTAGTCAGTTATACCGGTTCCCCCCTGTTTAATACGAATAATGTTGCCGTTGGTTTAATCGTTGTAATGGATACAAAACCGATGAACGATGTTGCCAGATTAACGTCAGTGTTGGAAATATTTGCAGCACGTGCGGGAGCCGAAATTGAACGCGTTAAAGCAGAAGAGCATATTCGTCGTCTGGCGTTTAATGATTATTTAACCGGTCTTTCAAATCGTGCCGCATTGCATGATTACATTATTAGCCTACTTAAACAGTTAATAGATAAACAATTGGCCGGGGCTATGTTGTTAATCGATCTGGATCACTTTAAAACAATTAATGATGCTTTAAGCCATGATGTGGGAGATCATGTCCTTAAATTAGTGGCAGAACGTTTATGCAATACAATAGGTGAGGAAGATTTTGTTGCACGAATTGGTGGTGACGAATTTGTCGTGGTTATTAGCCGGAAGCAAGAGGAGTCGATAGAAGAGCTTGCCGGTTATATCGCAGAAAAAATTGTCAATGCACTTTGTGAACCCTTTAAGTTGGATAATCGAATATTAAATATTGGTGCCAGTGTTGGAATTGTATTATTCCCTCAACAGGGGAAAACCGAGCTTGATATTATGCGGCGTGCCGATATGGCTTTATATCAGGCAAAAAATAAAGGTCGTGGCATTATACAGTTTTATCAGTCGGCAATGCAGAAACATGCAGATGAACGCTTGCAAATAGAAAGAGGCTTGCGTCATGCAATTGAAAAAGACGAATTAACCTTACACTACCAACCGCAATTAAATGTTAGCGGTGAATTAATTGGTGCCGAAGCCTTATTGCGTTGGAAGCATCCAACACTGGGGCAAGTGCCACCGGGTCGTTTTATTCCTGTTGCAGAAGAAACCGGTTTAATACATGCGATTGGTCACTGGGTTTTTCATGAGGCCTGTCGGCAATATAAAGATTGGCAAACTAACCATATTCCTTTTGATGGCCATATTTCTGTTAATGTTAGTGCATGGCAATTTGCAGCACCGGGGTTTGTGACAAGCGTGATTAATGCCTTAGCGGATTATCATTTGCGATCTGAACAGATTGTACTGGAACTAACAGAAACAGCGCTGCTTAAAGATGTTGGTGATACGCGTGATAAATTATCAAAACTTCGTGCAGCTGGTATTCAGGTGGCGCTTGATGATTTTGGTACTGGTTATTCGTCGTTGGCTTACTTAAAAGACATGCCAATGCAAATTCTTAAAATAGATCGTGCCTTTATTAGTGAGTTAACCGAGAGCAATGCTCATCCATTGGTTGAAACCATTATTGACATGGGGCAGCACATGAATTTGAATATTATTGCCGAAGGTGTTGAAACTGAAATGCAGCGTAAAATTTTAATTGAGCTGGGCTGCGAAGTTTTTCAGGGTTACTATTTTTCGAAGCCATTATCAGCGGGCGGCTTTGTAGACTGGCTACATGAACATGATATGCAGGTTAAACATGCTCAACAAGCTCCGTGATCTAATTAACTTCATTGTCATATAAGAAAATAGATATTTTTATCACTATTCTCAACAATAAAAATTAGTCATTACGCAGCTTAAGAGCATAGCGCGGCAATCTTGCTTGGTAACATTGAAAACGCTTATGCAAACACACGGTTATTTAGGAGTGTCAGCTACTCAGTGCCTCAACGATGGGGCAGGGTGTATTATTTTTTTTCTGCTGACAGGATTTAATTAGCTCGCCCAGTGTTTGTTGCAAGTTTTGCAAGTCCTGAATTTGTTTAGCAATTTGAGTTTGCTTATCTTCAGCGCGCTGGCGCACATCATCGCAATGGCCATCACCAAGCTCCAGTAATTCGGCAATTTCTTTCAAGCTAAAGCCAAGTTGCTTTGCGCGCCGGATAAACAAAATACGTTCAACACTTTCTTGCGGATAAATACGATAGCCCGCCTCTGGTTTTTTTGGTTCGTTAATAATTCCTAAACGTTGGTAGTAACGGATAGTTTCGATATTAACTCCGGCCTGACGGGCAAGCTGGCCGATGGTAAGTGGTTTAGCCATAAATAGATTCCTGTGAAATACTCTGTTGTTACCTACAGACTATTATTTCAGGCAATAGTTCTAATTTTTCTTCATATATGCTTGATCATATATATGATATATCGTATATTTACCGAATGATTATTGATACCGGCACTTTTTTTTCTGCCTTTGCGAATGAAATACGTTTGCGAGTACTTACTTTGCTGCAATCGCAGGGTGAGCTTTGTGTTTGTGAATTAATTCATGCGCTGGCGCTATCGCAGCCAATGATTTCACGGCATCTCGCCTTACTGCGTGCCGATGGCCTTGTTGAAACACGCCGTGCGGGGCAATGGATGTACTATCGACTTCATCCCGAAATGCCAGCTTGGGCAAGCGAAGTATTAATGATTACGGTTGAGGCAAATAAACAGCACCAACCTTTTTGCAATGATATACAGGTGTTGGCGAGCATGCCGAATCGTCCCGATTCTGCTTGTTGTGCCTAGTGATTTTATTCAGATAATTCCAAATTAATTCAGGGTATTTAAATGACAATACGTATTGCCATTAATGGTTTTGGTCGTATGGGACGGCTTGGATTTCGTGCCGGTTGGGGGAATCCAGCTTATGAAATAGTGCATATTAATGAAATAGCCGCTGACAGTCATGCGATGGCACATCTGCTGGAATTTGATTCGGTGCATGGCCGATGGGATAAAAATATTTCAACGGATGTTAATACGATTATTGTGGATGGAAAACGTGTTGGTTATAGTTCTGAAAAAAATCCCGCAGACATTGAATGGGCTGCAATGAATGTTGATATGGTTATTGAATGCACCGGCCAGTTTAAAACCAAAGCAGCCTTACAGTGCTATTTTGAACAAGGGATTAAAAAAGTGCTGGTCTCGGCACCGGTATCTAATCCTGCTGTTAATATTGTGTACGGTATTAATCAGCACGAATACAAACCTGAGCAACATAATATTATCACTGCCGCATCATGTACCACAAATTGTTTAGCGCCCTTTATAAAAGTAATGAAAGATACGGTGGGCATCAAGCATGGTTGCATGACAACCATTCATGATATTACCAATACGCAAACCATTGTGGATAAAGGTCATAAAGATTTACGCCGCGCACGCGCTTGTGGACAGTCACTTATTCCTACTTCAACTGGTTCGGCAAAAGCCATCACTAATATTTTCCCCGAGTTAAAAGGCAAGCTAAACGGACATGCGGTACGTGTCCCCTTGCTTAATGCATCGCTAACAGATTTTGTTTTTGAAGCTGAACGCAAAACAACGGTAGAAGAAATTAATGAATTGTTTAAACAGGCATCCGAGAATGAATTAAAAGACATTCTCGGTTACGAAGAACGGCCACTTGTGTCTGTGGATTATGTTAATGATCCACGCTCCAGTATTATTGATGCCTTATCAACGATGGTTGTGAATGATACGCAAGTGAAAATATATGCTTGGTATGATAATGAATGGGGCTACGTGAACCGAATGATGGAGCTAGCTGCCTTTATTGCTAGTCGCCTAAAATAATATTCTCGATATGGATAAAGGCTTAAAAAATTACTTAATCATCACTGGCGGTTACTGGGCTTTTACTATTACCGATGGTGCGTTGCGGATGCTGGTGGTTTTATATTTTCACTTACAGGGGTACTCGCCCTTCGAAGTTGCTATGCTATTTTTATTCTATGAGTTTTTTGGCATTGTTACGAATTTGGTTGGTGGCTGGTTAGGCACACGTATTGGTTTGAATGTAATAATGCATATCGGCATGGCCATGCAAGTGCTTGCTCTTGCGATGTTAATGGTGCCTGAAGCATGGTTGTCGGTTGCTTATGTGATGGCTGCACAAGCTTTATCTGGTATTGCCAAAGATCTTAATAAAATGTCGGCTAAGGCAAGTGTGAAAAGTTTAGTACCGGATAGCCATATTAATAAAGAAACCGTTTTATTTCGCTGGGTTGCCATTTTAACAGGTTCAAAAAATGCGCTTAAAGGGCTTGGTTTTTTTATTGGAGCCTTGTTATTAGAGTTATTCGAGTTTAGAGCGGCTCTTGCCATTTTAGCCGGTAGTTTATTAATGGTACTGTTTGCATGTTTACTTATGTCTCCTTCGGGTATTGGAAAGTCAAAAGTAAAGCAAAAATTTGCACAGGTTTTTTCAAAAACAGCGGCTATAAATCGTCTGTCCATTGCAAGATTTTTCTTGTTTGCTGCACGCGATGTCTGGTTTGTGGTGGCATTACCCGTATATTTATATTCTGTTCTAAACTGGTCGTTTATTAATGTGGGTGGTTTTCTTGCATTATGGGTTATTGGCTATGGTGTCGTGCAAGCAAGTGTACCCAAATTCTTGCGGAAAGGTTCTTACGGTAAAGCCCCCAACGGTAATACAGCAATGCGCTGGGCCTTTATTCTTGTTATTTTCCCTGTTGCTATAGCCTTTGCCTTGTATTCTGGATTTCAGGCAGAGCTTGTTTTGGTAAGTGGCTTAATTGCGTTTGGTATTGTGTTTGCAATCAACTCTGCCGTGCATTCGTATTTAATCGTTGCTTGGTCTGATAAAGACAAGGTTGCGATGAATGTGGGTTTTTATTATATGGCCAATGCTGCAGGTAGGCTCACCGGAACAGTGTTGTCAGGTTTGGTATACCAAACGCAGGGATTGGTTGGTTGCTTGTTAATTTCCAGTGTTTTTATTTTTCTGGCTGGTTTATTTTCAATACGTTTAATGGTTGCTCAAAATACGGGCTAGAAATAGTCTGCGGCTAGATAGGCCATATCAATATTACGCTGGTGCGATGAAACCTCCCCTTGTGCTTTACGCATGGTGGCTTCGACTCGAGCGGCGTTTATAACATGCTCATTTATAATTTTAGGGTAGAGTTGTTGCTGTGCATCAACGGTTAGTGCTTGCTGTTTGCAGGCCATTGTTTCCAACAAGGCTCGTGTCGCATCACCAAAATGTTGCAACAAAAGCAACCACGGTGAATGCCAACCGAGGTAATCCTTTACGACTGTGTTAATGGGTTGGTTTACCCAGCGGCGGTTAATTAACAGTTTAGGGAAAAAGTGTTTGGGTAGGGTTCGGCCTTCGAACTGAGTATTGTTACATGAACATTTAAGCCCGAGTCCATTACGATTTTTATCACGTAAAAACCATTGCACACGGGGTTGGTTCCCTGCTGCAGTATTAATTTGTTCGGTTAGCCATTGTGCGTGGTTGTCTGGATTATTTGCCGCGTTATTTTCAGCTAAATATTGTGACTGAAAGCTTTCACGGCAAAGCATCCCTGATGTCCATGGTGTATATTCAGGTTCGCTGAGTTCAGACTTAAAGCATTCGCTGTGTAACAGTGCCAATGGCAAGTCCATATGTTTGTCGAGCAGCCAGAGTTCATAATGGTCGGCCAGTTCAAACGGTACATCTTTAGCGTAGTATTTTACTGCGTCGAGTAAGGTAAGCCCTGCAGTTTGAATAGCATCATAGTCCATGGTGTTCAGTAGTGGACAACGTTTGAGCCCACTTTCTAATGACCAAATACCAAAGCGTATGTCCGGTACTTCGATATTTGCATCACCATCATTGGCAATATTTTGTAGATTGCTATCGTGTAGGTAGAGTGTCCATACTTTGCCATCGGTTGAAACGGCATCGGCACTACCGGTGTCGATAACATTCATGATACCACGAAACGGGTTTAGCATCCGTTGGCTGTAGCAATGTGGCTTGATCCTATCCATCATCAATTCGACATCTTTTTCCTGTGTAGGTATAAGCTTAGTGAATAAATATAGCTTAATCTATGCAAGAAAGTCACCAATTCGTGATAAAATAGCCATTCCAGAAAGATTTCAAGCCAAATTTCACTCGTTTAAAGAATAGGATAGAAGATGCAAATTGAAGATAAAAAAATAGTCGTTATTAATTACACGCTCACCACGGATGACGATGAAGTTTTAGATAAGTCAGATGACGGAAGCTTTGCCTATCTGCATGGCGCAGATAATATTATTGCAGGTTTAGAAAGTGCGTTAGTCGGGAAAACAGTCGGTGACACATTAAATGTAAAAGTATTGCCTGCCGAGGGTTATGGTGAACGTAACGACGAAATGGTGCAGGTTGTGGGTAAGGAAATGTTTGAAAGTGATGAGGAGCTTGAAGTCGGTTCACAGTTCCATGCTGAAGGGCCTGATGGCCAGCCGATTATGATCACCGTTGCAGCCATTGAAGGTGATGATATTACGATTGATGGTAACCATCCATTAGCGGGTATGAACCTGAACTTTGATGTGTCGATTGTTGATATTCGTGATGCCAGTGAAGAAGAAATTTCACATGGGCATGTACACGGGCCGGACGGACACAAACATTAATTATTAAAGGCGCGTTAGGCGCCTTTTTTATGATAAAAGCCGTTTTGTAATAAGGTTGGAAAACAGATGGCCGTTGAATGGTCAAAGAAAGTAAAAGATTGCCTGTATGAAGTGAGAACAGCAGGCGCAACCCGACGCCTGTATACAAATAATGTTTTTCACAGCCAGTATAACCCCAATAACGTAATGCAAGGAGGCATCTGGGATTTATTAATATTGCCAGCCTTTGGTTACCCGCTTAATACAATTCAACGTGTGCTGGTGCTAGGTGTCGGCGGCGGTACGGTTTTACACCAGTTGCAACGTTATCTTAAACCGAAAAATATTATTGGTATTGAATTAAATCCACTGCATATATTTGTTGCGAAAAAGTATTTTGCAGTAAAACATAGAACTATTCAATTAATAGAAGCCGATGCGATTCAGTGGTTAGAAAACTATAACGGCGAAAAATTTGATTTAATCATTGATGATTTATTTGGTCATCAAGAGGGCAATGCAGAGCGTGCGATAAAGGTTAATAAAAGGTGGTCAGCTACTTTATTGAATAATCTGGCCGCTGATGGTTTGTTAGTCATTAACTTTGGCTCAAACAATGAGTTAAAAAATGCTGCATTGCTTGCCTATAAAAAAATGTTTAGTCAATTGAAGTCAATTATGCGTTTAACACTGGCGCAGTATGACAATGCAATTGGTGTCTTTAGTAAAATAAATATAAATACAAAAGTAATGCAGGCTAATTTTGAACGTGCTGCAGGAATAAAAACCTTTTCATTAAAGAAAAAATTGGAATATCGAAAAAGGCTATTTAAATAGAATCATTTATTCCAAAGTCGTTGCCACCAGCGTTTTCGTTGTTGGGTTAAGACACTTTTATCTTCGAGTGGTTTAGGTGGAATAATGGATAATACCCAGCCAGGCAAGGGTGGGTTATTACTAAATCCACAGCTTACACCCAAATTATTTGGGTCATATATTTTTATAAAACTAGGTGTTGTTTTATCATCAGCATAAACGATGCCACAATAATCTTCTTCGTGTTCCTTGCGAAGTAGGTTATCCATTTCTGTTATAAAAAGTACAAGTTCATTTTGACTGACGGGTACGTCGGGTACTTGTTCACCAATGGCATAAATGTACCAGCTCAGGTTGGCGCGCTGCTTTAGTGTCTCCCATAAAATAGTGAGCTCATCCCAGCGCATGCAGCTGGTAAAGCTTCCCTTAAATTTCTCATAAAAAGGATCCAGTTGAACATTTTCTAGTGAATTTTCTGATTGTGGTAGTGACATATATTCATTATAGGTGATTTATTTAGGGGCAATGCTTTGGAAAACAAGAATTCGGTTATTTGCGGGCATTTCATGATCCATTAACAGTTTAAGTGGCCGGTGTTGTGAACCGCTTTCTCCAAGTTCACACAGTGCTTCAAAATCACGAATACCACTATTCGGGTTTCGGGATTTTAGCCATTGATCAAACTGTGCATTACTCAGGCTGGTGCATTGACTATTATAGTTAAAGGGGCCGTAGAGACAAAAAATACCCTTAAGTTTGAGTACTTTACGGATCCCCGCAAACATCGCCTTAACTTCATTCCATGCCATAATATGCACGGTATTAGCCGAGAAAACATAGTCATAGGATTCGATTGGCCATTCATTTTGGCTAACATTGAGAATTAGTGGTGGGTGAACATTACTAAGCTGTGCATGACTACACCATGCTTTTATGCTGTGTTGGTTTTCGGCGATGTCACTGGGCTGCCAGAATAATTTATCCAGAAATTGGGGGAAATAGCTGGCATGCTGCCCTGTGCCGCTGCCTATTTCAAGAAGAGTGGCATCGGGCTGGTTAAACCACTGTTTTATGACGGAAAGTATCGGTTCTTTATTCTGCTCGCAGGACTCGGAAAAGGGCTTATTTGTCATTGCCACATTATTATGGAAGCAAACAGCATTGGCAACACAAAAAAAATTTATATCAAAGTAACAAAAGTGCTAATAAACGGACTAATATGGCTGTTACCAATGGAGTCTTTATGGGCGAGTCTTTCTGGGGAAAATAATGAAAAAAATACAATTAAAAAAAATAATCTTTCTGACTTTATTTCTGAGCGCATTTAACACGCTTGCTGTAGAAAAATTGGGTGAGTATCGGGGCGCCATGCATACCGAATACCCCAGTTGGTTTAAACAAGGTTTTCTAGATTTTAATGAAGATGTTAAAGATGCCGCAAAAGTGGGTAAGCGTTTAATGATTATTTTTACCCAACCTGGCTGTCCTTATTGCAATGCACTGGTTGAGCGTAACTTATCGCAAAAAAAGATTGAGCAAAAAGTACGGAAAAACTTTGATTCGATTGCTATTAATATGTGGGGTGATCGAGAGGTTACATTCACAGATGGGAAAATTTATACTGAAAAAACAATTTCCGAAAAATTAAAAGTACAATTTACCCCGACAGTTCTATTTTTTAATGAACAAGGGAAAACTATACTTCGTTTAAATGGTTATATCCCGCCGCGGCGTTTTAATGTAGCGTTGGATTATGTGATTAAGCATCAGGAGACAAAGGTGTCTTACCGTGCTTATGTTAAAGCAAACCTGCCAGCAGGGAAGTCGGGTGGATTAAATAAAGAAGACTTTTTTATGAAGGCGCCGGTTAATCTGGCTGTTAAAGGCGCAGGCAGGGATAAGCCTTTTGCTGTTTTTTTTGAACAAAAGCATTGTCCAAGTTGCGACACTTTACACAAAAAAGTATTAACAGACAGTTATACCCGCAATATTATTAAACAGTTTGATGTTGCGCAGTTAGATATGTGGTCGAATAAAAAACTCACGATTCCTGATGGTAGCCGAACCACGGCTAAATTATGGGCGAAGTCACTCGATGTTAAATACGCACCCACGGTTATTATTTTTAATGCTAAAGGGAAAGAAATAATTCGTTCCGAAGCCTTTTTTAAAGTATTTCATACTCAGGGTATGTTTGCATATGTGTTGGAAGGCGGCTATAAAAAGCAACCCAGTTTTCAGCGATATCTAGCAGCGCGTGCTGAACACTTCAGGGAGCAGGGTAAGACGATTGATATTTGGAATTATAAAAGCGAGCATGACTCGGGTAAGAAAAAATAAAGAAGTAATCAATGTCAATTTATGATGATCCGGAAGAAAGAAAAGATTTAGTTCGCAGAATTTTTCAGATTTTAAATGACTGGAAAATTGCTTTAGAGTTGCAGGCAATACTCGTTGGCCTGCCTACAGATACTAAAACACGCGAGCTGACAAAAATAAAAAATGGCAAGGCCTTCCCCGATGAAGATGAGTTTATGCGCCGTGCCTTTGAAATTATTTCAATTAATAAAGGCTTGAAGTTGGTGTTTCCAGGAAACAGTACTCTGGGAAATTTATGGGTAACAACCCCCAGTTATAATTTTAATGACTGTGCACCGGTTGAAGTGATGCTTGCCAGTTTTGAAGGTTTACAGGAAATTAATCGGCACCTTCATGGTCGTTGGTAAAGTGGAATATTAACGGGTAAGCCTTAACCTGCTGTTAAGGGTTTCTCTGCGCGTACCCAGCCAATCATACCGCCACGAAGATTGTATACATTATCAAAGCCCTTCTGCTGTAAAAATATACATGCTTGTGCTGAGCGTGCGCCGCTGCGGCAAACCATAATAATTTTTTTATCACTTCTGAATTCAGACAGACGCATTGGAATGCTTGCCAGTGGCATGGGGTGGGCATTTTCAATTTTACCGGCCGCTATTTCGGGTATTTCACGAACATCGACTATTTGGAAATCGTCATTTTGCGGGTCGAGTTCAGCGGGTTGAATTTCTTGAACAAGTGCTTGCATCATTTTTCCTGAATCTTGATGGAATAGTTGTGGGATACTATATTAGTATTTCCTTATACTCAAGTATTTTTTATAAATAATGAATATTTTATTGAATATTCACAAAATAACTGTTAAAAATAGTAAATATCACAAGTGAAAGCCTTATAAATGAAGAATTCAGACCTAAAACGCATTGAAATCATAGAAACAGCCGAACGGCGCTTTCTCGACATTGGCTATAACAAAACAACGATGGCTGAGATTGCCGATGATTTAGGGATGTCCGCTGCAAACTTGTACCGTTTTTTTAAAAGCAAGCAGGACATTGCGGCAGCCTGTGCGGAGCGTTGTCTTGGTAAACGAGGTGATTGCCTGAAAGAGGTTGTTGCCAAATCAGAGCTCAGCGCAGGCGAAAAGCTACTCGCCTTTGTACTGGAAGATATTCGCTATACGTTTGAATCCGAAAACGAGCCAAAAGTTAATGAGCTGATTGCGATTGTTACCCGTGAACACAAAGATATTGTGTTATCAAAACTGGACAGTCAGTGCGAGTTGATAGCCGAAATTATAGAGCAAGGTAATGCATCGGGTGAGTTCAATGTGACTGATGTTCCAAAAACAGCAAGCGCGATATATAGCAGTTTAACCCTGTTTGAAATTCCTATTTTTTTGCCGTTGTTCACAAAAGAGCAGTTTGAAAAAATGGCCAGTGATTTGGTTGAACTTTTATTAACAGGTTTAAAAAAACGTTAGGTTAGCGAATCAAGGAGATAAAGATGAAAAACTTCGAAGCAAATTATGGACAATGGATTTTACGCTACCGATGGTTAATTATTATGGCCTGTATTCTTGCTGTTTTGATGGCAGCAAGTGGTGGCCGGTTTTTAAGTTTCACCAATAATTATCGGGTATTTTTTAGTGAAGAGAACCCGCAGCTAAAAGCCTTTGATGCATTAGAGCGAATGTACACTAAAAATGACAATGTTATTTTTATAATTACGCCTAAAAATGGTGATGTTTTTACCAATGAAACATTGGCTATTGTTGAAGAACTAACAGCACAGGCATGGCAGTTGCCTTTTTCGATTAGGGTTGATTCAATTACAAATTTTCAATACACATCGGCCGATGGAGATGACTTAATCGTTCAGGATTTAGTCGAAGATGCAAAAAATTTATCGAGGCGGGAAATTGAGAAAGTTAAAAAAATCGCACTGAGTGATCCCGTTCTTAGGAATCGTCTCATACCTAAAACATCTGCTGTAACAGGGGTAAATGCAACCATTCAGTTACCCGGCAAAGATGAGGCAAAAGAAGTGCCGGTGGTTGTGGCGAAAGCACGTGAGATCATGAATGATTTTAACAAGCGTTATCCTAATGTTGAAATTCGCTTGAATGGTATGGTGCTAATGAATAATGCTTTCTCAGAAGCATCACAACAAGACATGGCTCAACTGGTGCTCCCCAGCTTTATACTGATGATTATTATATTAGGTGTGTTAATAAGAGATTTATCAAAGCCTTGGTATAGTTTACTGGTGTTATTTGGCTCATTAGCGGCCACCATATTTATTGTGGCAACCTATTTTGCAAAAGCAATGGTGCTTGTGCCAGAAGCTATTTCCAAGCCGGTTACTTTTCTTATTATCGCTTTACCCTTTGCATGGTATTTACTCTTTATGCGGTTATTGCCGGGTACAGCATCCACTTTTCTTATCATCTTATTTTCAATCATGGCCGCGCTAGGAGTGGGGGGGTATATTGGTTTTCCACTTACTCCACCATCCATGTCAGCTCCCACCATTATCCTGACCGTAGCAATTGCAAACTGTGTGCACATACTGGTGACATTTTTACATGAAATGCGAACAGGTAAAGAAAAAAATAGAGCCATTATTGAAAGTTTGCGGGTTAATCTACAGCCGGTATTTCTAGCTAGTGTAACGACAGCGATTGGTTTCTTGTCGATGAATTTTTCGGATGCGCCACCGTTTCAGCATCTTGGTAATTTTGTGGCCTTTGGCGTGGTTGCCTCTTTTATACTTAGCGTGACCTTCTTACCGGCGGTAATTTCATTGTTACCGGTTAAAGTGAAACAAGTTGCGACAGACAAAGACCTAATGATGGAACGGTTTGGTGATTTTGTGGTGCGTAATAGCAAAAAGCTCATGCTTGGTATGGGTGTTGTTATTATTGTGCTGGTTTCATTTTTACCAAAGAATGAATTAAATGATGTGTTTGTTGAATATTTTGATAAATCAGTGACCTTCCGTGCGAATTCAGATTACATGATAAAGAATTTAACGGGCTTATATATTATCGACTACTCTTTAAGTTCGGGTGAACCCGGCGGTATAAGTAATCCTGAGTATCAAGAGGAAGTGGCTGCTTTTGCTGAGTGGTACCGCCAGCAGCCTGAAACCATTCATGTGAATGTATTTACCGATATTATGAAACGTCTGAATAAAAATATGCACGGTGACAAGCCTGACTGGTATCAAATACCTCAAAGCAGGGAACTATCGGCACAGTATTTATTATTATATGAAATGTCGCTACCTTATGGGCTGGATCTAAACAATCAGATCAATGTAGACAAATCAGAAACTCGCATGACCGTGACAATGAAAACAGTTTCAAGTAATCATATACTTGCTTTTGAGGAGAGAGCCCAGCAGTGGCTAAAAGCGAATACAAAGTATATTACTAACTCAGATGGTAGTGGCCCAACGGTGATGTTTGCCCATATTGGTAAAAGAAATATAGTAAGCATGCTAACGGGAACGACCATCGCATTATTTTTAATATCAATGATTTTGGTTTTTGCATTGCGATCATTTAAAATTGGTTTTATCAGCCTGATACCAAACTTGGTTCCAGCAGCAATGGGTTTTGGTTTATGGGGTATTCTTGTTGGTGAGGTAGGTCTAGCTTTATCTATTGTAACCGGCATGACATTAGGTATTGTAGTTGATGACACCGTGCATTTTTTAAGTAAATATTTACGGGCACGACGTGAAAAAGGTTTTACTTCTAAAGATGCTGTACGCTATGCCTTTACACATGTGGGCAGGGCGTTGATCACAACATCAATCATACTGGTAGTTGGTTTTTCTGTTATTGCACAATCAACTTTCGTATTAAATGCAAGCATGGGATTATTAACGGCTATTGTTATTATCTTTGCACTGGCCGCTGATCTTTTATTTTTACCAGCATTGCTAATTAAATTTGAGGGAAAAGGAAAATGAGAACATATTTAATTATTTTTAGTATATTCGCTACAAGTTTTAGTGGTCTTAGCTTTAATGTTTTGGCCGAAACGGCAGAAGATAAGGGATTAGCCATTTCTGTTGAGGCGGATAAGCGTGACACTGGCTGGGGAGATCAGCGCGCAACATTAGTGATGACGCTAAAGAACCGTTTTGGTCAGGAGTCTAAACGCAGAAATAGAAATAAAACACTGGAAGTTATAGGTGATGGCGATAAAACACTCATTGTTTTTGATTCGCCAAAAGATATTAAAGGTACCGCTTTTTTAAGCTTTACTCATGCACTCAAGCCTGATGAGCAATGGATATTTTTACCTGCACTGAAACGTGTTAAGCGAATTTCATCCTCGAATAAATCAGGCCCATTTTTGGGGAGTGAGTTTTCTTATGAAGATATTTCTTCTCAGGAAGTGGAAAAATACAAGTATAAATATTTGCGAGATGAAAAAATAAATGGGCGAGATAGTTTCGTTGTCGAGGCAACACCGCAGTATAAAAAATCGGGGTATACACGATTGATTAACTGGGTTGACAAAGAGCGTTATCAGCCACTAAAAACGGAATTTTATGATCGAAAGAACAGTTTACTTAAAACACTACTTTATAGCGGCTATATGCAGTACTTGAACAAGTATTGGCGAGCTGGGCGTCTGGACATGCAGAATCATATTACAGGGAAAAGTACTAGCCTTGAATTTTTAGAATATAAATTCAGGACGGGTTTAAAAGACCGAGATTTTAATCGTAATGCATTGAAACGTGCCAGATAATATTTAGATTAGGTATGTTCACTAAGTTTAAATTGATATTTTTTATTTACTTGGTCAGCACTCAGCTTGGCTATTCGGCTGAGTGGTCAGGGCAGTTTGGGATCGAGTCGCGCATATTTACGGAAGAGGCCGCTTATTCAGGGCAGGAAGCGAATAGCAGTTCAATTTTCTTCCAACCAGAATTTTATTATGAATCGGCAACGGGCAATGACAGTTTTACTTTTGTCCCCTTTGTTCGTTTAGATCAAACTGATAACCAACGAAGTCATGCGGATATACGTGAACTGACTTGGGTAAATGTGCAGGATAATCTGGAATGGCGAGTGGGTATACGTAAGGTTTTCTGGGGGGTGACTGAAGCACAGCATTTGGTGGATATCATCAATCAGACAGATACAGTAGAGAATCAGGACGGGGAAGATAAGCTTGGCCAGCCAATGGTGAACCTTTCTTATATAACCGATAGCGGAACTTTTGATATTTTTGCATTGCCCTACTTTCGTGAGCGAACCTTTGCGGGAAAAAAAGGTCGTTTACGGAGCCAGCCCTATGTGGATACAACAACAACTTTTTATGAGTCTGCTAATAAAGAAAAAAATATAGATTACGCATTGCGTTGGGCGCATAGCATTGACGAATGGGATATTGGTTTAAGTTATTTCAATGGTACGAGTAGAACGCCTCGATTTGTTGTTGGTGTCGATTCTTCCGGCGAAGCAGTTTTTAACCCCTATTATGATTTAATTGAACAGGTTGGCCTTGATGTGCAGGCGACATTTAACAGTTGGCTATGGAAGCTAGAAACGATTCATGTTACAGGGATTGGTGGAACAGCTGCTTCGAATTTTATAGCACTAACAGCAGGCATTGAATACACATTTTACTCGGTGATAGGCGAGGCAACCGATATAGGATTGGTTATCGAATACCTTTATGATGATCGTGGGATGACAATAGCAAATCCATTCCAAGATGATATTATGCTGGGCGTGCGATTTAATTTAAATGATGAGCAAAGCAGTGAAGCGCTGTTTGGCGTTATTAAAGACATGGAATCGGATGCCACACTTTATTTTATTGAGGCAAGCAGGCGCTTAAGTGATAACTTTAAAATAGCGATTGAAGCACGGCAATATACCGATATACCGGCTAGTGACATATTAAGTGCTTATTTAAAGGATGATTTTATACAGTTAGAACTGAGTTATTATTTTTAGCGACTTTAATCTGGGTTCCCTGCCCGTGGAATGTATATCCCGTTTACGATATATAATTAATTATAGTGTGCGCGTATTTCCAGTTGAGTTAATAACATCAATCAATGATAAGAGCTGTTCCTCGTCAAGGGGTGTGCTGAATAAATATCCCTGACAATAGTCACAGTTAAAATCTTTCAATAAATTCCGGCTTTTAGTGTCTTCAACACCTTCGGCTATTACCTTAAGTTCCAGATTATGAGCGAGATCAATAATGGAATGAACGATCAGAGTATCATTTTTTATAGTTGACATTTTTTGAACAAAAGACTTATCTATTTTTAGAATAGACACCGGAAGTTGTTTGAGTATTGATAATGAAGAAAAGCCAGTACCAAAATCATCAATGGATATTCGTATGCCTAATGTCTTTAGATTATTCAACGAAATTTCAATACGGGTGCTGTCTGTCATCATTGAGCGTTCAGACAGTTCAAGCATAAGAGACTCAGGCTTTACATTAAAGGTTTTGAGTGATTTTTTTATATGAGTAAAAAACAATTGATCCTGTAAATCCCATGCGGTGACATTAATGGATATATAAGCATCACTATGATTAACTGGCCATGATGAAAAGTTTTTTAGAGCAGTACCAATAACCCATAGCGTAATTTTTTTTATCAGCCCAGTTTGTTCTGCAAGCTGTATAAAATTATCGGGCATAAGCAAACCATATTGGGGGTGCTGCCAACGAATTAGAGCCTCATAACCAATAATAATATTTGTTGAGGTTGTATAAATAGGTTGATAAACAAGGCGTAGTTGATTTAAGTCAATGGCTTGCCTTAAGTCCGATAATAGCGATAGTTGTTTAATATTATGTTCGTCATTCTCAGGTTTATAGATGACATAATCAATATCCGATCTTTTTGCCATGTACATAGCTACATCGGCATGTTTTAGTAACACTTCAGTAGTTAAACCATGTTGAGGATAAATGGATATACCCAGACTTGCACCTAGGTAAAGGTTATGTTCCTGTACATTATAAACTTCTTCGATTACATTTGATATTTTATTTGCGATATCGGATATTGTTTTCTCATCAATATTACTTAATAGGATAGAAAATTCATCTCCCCCTAGGCGAGCAACAGTGTCAGTGTCCCGTAGCAGTGCCGAGAGCCGTTCAGCAACCTGTTGTAAAATATTATCGCCCACTAAATGCCCTAGCGTATCGTTGACCTCTTTAAATCGGTCAAGATCTAATATAATGACTCCAAAGTTAGTTTTAAACCGTTGTGAGTTTGATATTGCAAGTGTCATTCTGTCTATGAGTAACGCGCGATTAGGTAAGTTAGTAAGGTCGTCATGCATCGCAATGTGCTCAAGCTTTTCCTGCCGCAAGTGAATTTGGCTTTGCATATGCTGGTAGGCTTTTACAAAATCATCTATTTCCTTAGTTTGAGAATCGGGTAGCAAAATATCGATATCTAGGTCGATATTTTTTCGCAAAGTTGATGATAGTTTTGACAATGGTTTTAGCAGAGAGTGGTCAAGGATAAAATAGCCAATAGTAATCAAAGCAATGAGTAGTATTTCAATGCCCCAAAGTGTAAATGAAATGTCATAACTTGCTTGGTGTTGTTTCCTGACATCTAATATGGAGGCAATATTTATCTTTTCTCCAATGGTATTAATCATTGAATAAACCTGATCGAAAAGCGGGTAGATGTCATTAAGTATGATGGGGATGTCGCCTCGCCATGCATTAGTCATATTGATTTTATCAACTTCATTAAAACCAGTTAACCAGCTATTGGCATAGGATATAATTTGAGTTAATGCATGTGTGGTTTCAATACCTGTGTGATTTATATTAATAATTTTTTTCAGAGTGGTGGCTTTTTTTATGAATGCATCCTGAAATAATCGAACATCACTCGACTGATCAGGTAGCCTAGACTCAGATAATGAACTAAGACGATTGATAAGGTATAGGCGATAGGCATTAATAGTGCGCCGCCATTTATCGCGTAGGTCCATAATACCCGTATGGGTTTTATTGTTAGATTTATGTTCTGTTTGAAGCTCTAGGAGCGCGGCATTTAGTAGAGTGATAATGTTGGTATTATTTTTTCGCATTGAACCATTTGCAAGGCGCATTGCAGGGTACATTTTTTCGCCATCAAGACGAATTTTCATTAATTTGTTTGATCTATCAAGTAGTTTGTCCAGTAATTTCTTTAATTGCTCAATTTTAGGTTCAAGCTGCTGAGTGTGTACCCATGAGTTTTGTTGCAACAAGTTAGCTATTTTCTGCGATGCTTCAAGTTGTTTAAAAAACTCAGTACGGTAATTTCGTGTTGGGCTGAATAAATACAGGTTTAACAGTCGTACCGACGTTTGTGTATGTGTATGTAGGCGAGTATTCAGTTGTGCCACGCTAAGGCGTTGTTCTATGTTCTTGAGGCCGGCTTTGCTTGAAGTACTAATATAATTTTCAATAAAGCTAATAAATATAAAAGTCGAAGCAATCGTAATAATAGCGACGAGTAAGTAGCGGGTTCGAAAGCTTTTGATGGTGAATGTTTGCATTTAATACAGCTACTGTTTTTTAAATTCGGTTTGTACTTCAAGCCTGCGCGAACTACTAGGCGATGTGCGGAACAACACTTACTTAATAATAGTTTATAATCAATAAGTTACAAGTATACAAAGGATTAGTATGGTTAATATTTAACCAGTTAAGAATAACATAGAACGGTTTAATTTGTATTAAACTCAACAAGATAGCCGGCGAATTTGCGAATATTTAGCACACCGTTGTCAAGGATCAAATACTGTGCCTTAATCCCGACTAAATTTCCGGTTATTTCAGGGGTTTTATCAAAATTGAGTGACTTTACTTTTTCAGGGTAGTTTTCAACAGGAAAGTTGAATTCAAGAGGTTGCTGAGTAGTGAGCTCGGTGACAGCGCCATCGCCGTATTCTTTGTTTATAGCATCAATATCTTTTTTGAATGTTGAAAAAAGTTCATCGCGCTGTTGGATAAGATCAATGCTGTCAGGCTTGCTCTTTAACATTTTTTGCCATGAAGTTTTATCATTGACCTGTTTTTTAAAGCAAGCTTCGATTAGCCCACAAAGCAAACGATTTTTTGTTTTGTAGATAGGTAATGCCGCTGCTGCGCCTTGATCCATCCAGCGGAAGGGGATGTTGGTTTCACGGGTGATACCCACTTTTAAGCCGGATGAATTAGCAAGGTAAACATAATGGTCGATAAAGCAATGTTCTTCTCCCCAAGCTTCATTGCGGCAAGTACCTTCGGCATAGTGACACTTTTCTGGGCTAATCATGCAAACATCACATTCAGCAAGCGAGCGCATGCAGGGGAAACAATAGCCCTGACTAAAACTTTTATTGGTTTTTCTACCGCAGGCAATACAGTGAATATCGCCAAGATGTTTAAATGTGATTTTTTTACCGATGAGATCAGAAATAGGAATGAATTTGTCATCAATGGGAATTTGATAACGCACGGGCGACACATGTTCAGTCGTCATTTTACGTAAGTGGCCTGTATATTTCACAGCGTCTTTAATACGAAATGTTATTATAAATGGTAAGGCTTACTGAGCTCATGAACAGCATCAATTAACACTTTTGCATTATCAGGGTTCACATGCTGATGAATACCGTGGCCAAGATTAAATACATGGCCATTGCCTTTGCCAAAGCTATCCAGAATAAAAGCAACTTCTTCACGAATACGTTCTGTTGAAGCATATAAAACAGTTGGATCCATGTTACCTTGTAGTGCAACTTTATCGCCAATGCGTTTGCGTGCAAGGCCAATATCAATGGTCCAGTCGAGTCCAACGCAATCCGCACCGGATTGCGCCTGTGCTTCTAGCCATTGGCAGCCGCCCTTACTGAAAATAGTCACTGGTACTTTACGTCCGGCATTTTCCCGTTTTAAACCACTGATAATTTTTTCCATATAGCGCAGAGAAAATTCTTTATAGTCACGGGTAGTGAGTGCGCCGCCCCATGTGTCGAATATCATCACGGCTTGTGCGCCGTGATCAATTTGCGCATTGAGATACTCAATAACACAGTCCGCCACTTTATCTAATAACATGTGCATCGCTTTCGGGTTTTCGTACAGCATGCCTTTTACTTTTGAAAAGTCTTTACTGCTACCACCTTCAACCATATACGTTGCTAGTGTCCATGGGCTGCCGGAGAAGCCGATTAATGGAACACGACCATCTAGTTCGCGGTGGATCATGCTGACGGCATCCATTACATAACCTAAATCTTTGTCCATTGATGGTGTGGTTAGGTTTTTAATATCGGCTTCATTTTGTATCGGCCGTTCAAAACGAGGGCCTTCGCCTTCAGAAAAATAAAGACCTAAACCCATGGCATCTGGGATGGTTAAGATGTCGGAAAATAAAATAGCGGCATCAAGATCAAAGCGTTCCAGTGGTTGAATAGTCACTTCGGTTGCAAGTTCGGGTGTTTTGCATAATTTTAAGAAATTACCTGCTTTAGCACGTGTCGCACGATATTCAGGAAGGTAACGACCGGCTTGGCGCATCATCCAAACGGGGGTCATATCAACGGGTTCACCGAGCAGGGCTTTTAAAAAACGATCATTTTTGAGAGTTGTCATAGTATTCTTCTGGTTAATCTTTATTGTCTAAACATCAAGATAATCCAATATTCCTTCTGCCGCTTGTCGGCCTTCGTATACTGCGGTTACGACTAAGTCTGAGCCGCGAACCATATCGCCACCGGCGAATACTTTTGGATTGGTTGTCTGGTATTTAAATTCTTGTTCATAAGGTGCTTTAATTCTGCCGCGCTCATCAATATTAATCACAAAGTCTTTAAACCACGGTTGTGGATTAGGGCGGAAGCCAAAAGCAATAATCACATGGTCAGCAGGAATAATTTCCTCCGAACCGGCAATCGGTTCAGGGCGGCGACGGCCGCGTTCATCGGGGTCACCGAGTTGAGTTTTAACAATTTTAAGGCCTTTAACTTTGCCGTTACCCACAACTTCAACGGGCTGGCTGTTCCAACTGAACTGCACACCTTCTTCTTTGGCGTTGGCCACTTCACGTTTGGAGCCTGGCATGTTGGCTTCATCGCGGCGATAGGCACAAATAACAGAGTCGGCACCTTGGCGAATGGCGGTACGGTTACAGTCCATGGCGGTATCACCACCGCCGAGTACCACTACTTTTTTTCCTTGCATGCTAATGTAGTCAGCAGGATCTTTTTCATAACCATGGCAGTGGTTAACATTGGAAATTAAATAATCCAGTGCAGGGTAGACGCCGGGTAAGTCTTCACCATCAATACCGGCCGTCATATAATCATAAGTCCCCATGCCCATAAAAACGGCATCGTAGTCGTCGAGTAAGTTTTGAAAGGCAATGTCTTTACCAATGGTGGTATTGGTTTTAAAGGTAATGCCCATTTTTTCAAAAATTACGCGGCGGTTTTTAACCACTTCTTTTTCCAGTTTAAATTCAGGAATACCAAAAGTGAGCAGCCCGCCAATTTCGGGTTGGCTTTCAAAGACGGTCACTTGTACGCCATTACGCGTGAGTACGTCTGCACAACCCAGACCCGCCGGCCCTGCGCCCACCACGGCCACTTTTTTACCGGTGGCTTTCACATTAGATAAGTCCGGCTGCCAGCCTTGTTTAAATGCTTCTTCGGAAATGTATTTTTCAATCGAGCCGATAGTGACGGCACCGAACTCATCATTTAATGTACACGCACCTTCACACAGTCGGTCTTGTGGGCAAACGCGACCACAAATTTCAGGTAGTGAATTAGTTTGGTGAGACAGTTCAGCTGCCTGTAAAATATTACCTTCGGCGACCAGCTTTAACCAGTTTGGAATATAGTTGTGTACCGGGCATTTCCATTCGCAATAGGGGTTGCCACATTCCAGGCAACGGTCAGCTTGCCGTTCGGCTTGTTGTTGATCAAACTGCGTGTAAATTTCACGGTATTCTTTAATGCGATCGGCTGCCACTTTCTTGCCTGGGTCGCGGCGTTCGCATTGCATAAATTGAAAAGTATTTCCCATAATTCTTAAACCAGTAATTTTTTATGCGGCTGCATGTTGTAAATCTTCAAGTAAAGATTCCAGACTCAGTGCTTTTGGTTTAATCAACCAGAAATCACCCACCGTATCGCTAAAGTTATCTAAAATATAATGTCCACGTTTGCTATTAGTTTCAGTCACAAACTCTGTAATTACATCTTGTAAGTGACAGCGGTAATCTTCCATGCTCTCAGCGGCAATGCGTTGAATATCCACGTCATGATTATTGCGGTTAGCAAATTGATTTTCTGGGTCGTAAACGTAGGCAAAACCACCGGTCATGCCCGCGCCAAAGTTTAAGCCGGTTGAGCCCAGTACCGTGACTAGACCGCCGGTCATATATTCACAACCATGATCACCAATGCCTTCAATAACAGCATGGCAACCGGAGTTACGTACACCAAAACGTTCGCCCGCCAAACCAGAAGCAAAGAGCTTACCGCCGGTGGCACCGTATAAACAGGTGTTCCCCATGATGGGGGTTTCTGCCGGGTCGAAGCTGCTAACCTTCGGAACAGTCAGTACCAGCTTGCCGCCCGCCATGCCTTTACCAACATAGTCGTTGGCATCGCCCTGTAGATAAATATTTAAACCACCGGCATTCCATACACCGAGGCTCTGGCCAACGGTGCCGGTTAAATGCAAGGTAATCGGCTGGTCTTCCATACCGGTATCACCATGTACTGCGGCAATTTCACCTGAGATCCGGGCACCTATAGAGCGGTGGATATTTAAAACACCATAACTGAATTCACCGCCAGTTTTGTTTTTAATCGCAGCGGCTGTATCGGCAACCATTTGTTGCGCCAGTTCGGCTTTATCAAAGGGTGTGTTTTTCGCTTTCTGGCAGAACTGTGGTTTGGCTTTATCCACACCAGCATCAGATAAAATCGCTGAGTAGTCGAGCTGTTGCTGACGTGCGGTATCGCCTTTAATGGTCTCCAGTAAATCGGTACGACCAATTAAATCGGTGAGTTTTTTCAGACCTAGGCTGGCCAGAATTTCTCGTACTTCCTGAGTAATAAAGCGGAAGTAATTCATCACCCATTCCACTTCGCCGTGGTAATGTTTTAAGCGCAACACATTATCCTGTGTGGCAACACCGGTGGCACAATTATTCAGGTGACATATTCGTAAATACTTACAACCCATTGCCACCATTGGGCCTGTACCAAAACCAAAACTTTCTGCACCGAGAATAGCAGCCTTAATAACATCGAGGCCGGTTTTTAAACCACCGTCTGTTTGTAAACGAATTTTACCGCGCAAATCATTGGCGCGTAGAATTTGATGGGTCTCGGATAAACCAAGTTCCCAAGGGCTGCCTGCATATTTAACTGAGGCTAATGGTGAGGCGGCAGTACCACCGTCATAACCTGAAATAGTAATCAAGTCAGCGTAAGCTTTTGCAACACCGGCAGCAATGGTTCCCACACCGGCTTCGGCAACCAGCTTAACGGAAACGAGTCCATTCGGGTTGACTTCTTTTAAGTCAAAAATAAGTTGTGCTAAATCTTCGATAGAATAAATATCGTGATGCGGTGGTGGGGATATTAGCGATACACCGGGTTTGCAAAAACGCAATTCGGCTATCAAGTCATTTACTTTATGCCCGGGTAGTTGTCCACCTTCTCCGGGCTTGGCACCTTGCGCGACTTTAATCTGCATCACTTCTGCACTGCGCAGATATTCTGGTGTAACACCAAAGCGGCCGGAAGCCACTTGTTTTATTTTAGAGCGTTTTACGGTGCCATAACGTTTTTTATCTTCGCCCCCTTCACCGGAGTTGGAACGGCCACCTAACTGGTTCATCGCTTCAGCCAATGTTTCGTGTGCTTCGGGAGACAAGGCACCGAGTGACATTGCCGCGCTGTCGAAGCGTTTAACAATTTCTTTCATCGGTTCGACTTCGTCAATCGAAATGGCATTGCAGTTGTTAGTATTAACACTGAGTAAATCGCGTAACGCAATCGGTGCTCGGTTATTAATTTGATCGGCATAAACGCGGTAGTCGTCATAGTTGCCGGATTTAACCGCCACTTGCAGCGACTGGATAACGTCTGGGTTATACGCATGGTCTTCGCCACCGTGGACAAATTTTAGCAAGCCACCCTGACCAATGTTTTTACGCGGGTTCCATGCGAGTTTATTTAATTTTATTTGATCGCTATCGAGGTCGGCAAAGCTGGCACCTTCCATTCGATTAGTGGTGCCTTTAAAACAAAGATCAACTACATCCGATTGCAGGCCCACGCATTCAAACAGTTGTGAGCCGCGGTAACTTGAAATGGTAGATATACCCATCTTTGAAGTAATTTTAAACAGGCCTTTGTTAATGCCTTTGCGATAGTTAACATCAAGTTTGCAAGCGTCTTTTGTTTTAATTTCGCCGCTGGCAATTAAATCGCGGATCACTTCATAAGCAAGATAAGGGTAAATGGCGGTTGCACCATAACCAATTAATGCAGCAAAGTGGTGTGGGTCGCGTGCGGTTGCGGTTTCAACCACAATATTGGCATCGCAACGCAAGCCGTCGGCAATCAGTCGGTGGTGTACTGCGCCGGTGGCGAGTAGCGCATGCACTGGGCGACTGCCTTCGGTTATGTCACTGTCGCTTAAGACTAAAATAACCTTGCCAGATTTAATGGCGGCAACGGCTTCGTTACAAATTTGAATAATGGCTTGCTTTAATTCAGTCGCATGCGGACGATTGAGTGAAATATGGGTATGTGCATATTGGTTACTTTTTTCTTCCATGCTGAGTAGTTGTTTGAACTTACTAGCCGAAAGAATCGGCGTGCTCACACGAAGACGTTGTGCATGGGTGGGCGTTTCGATAAACATATTGCACTCGGGGCCAAAGCAGGTTTCAAGGGACATCACCACTTGTTCACGAATGGGATCGATCGGCGGGTTGGTCACCTGTGCAAATTGTTGGCGGAAGTTATCGTAAACGGAACGTACTTGCCTAGATAAAACCGGGAACGGTGTATCGTCACCCATTGAGCCAATGGCTTCTTGTCCAGCTTCGGCGAGTACACGAATCACTTGGTCGCGTTCTTCAAAGCTCACCTGAAACATTTTTTGGTAAGTTTGCAATGTTTGTTTGTCGATGGCGGCAATGGCGCATTCTTCGTCGAGTTTATAGTTCAGACGAATCGCATGTTCACGCATCCATTGTTTATAGGGGTGGCGTGTTTTTAAACGCTCATCGATCATTGCAGGTAATAATAATTCTCCCGTGTCGGTGTCGACTGCAATCATTTCGCCGGGTTTTAAACGGCCTTTGCGCACCACCTGATCGGGTGCGTAATCGTAGACACCAATTTCAGAGGCCAGTGTAATGTGGCGATCTTTGGTGATCACCCAGCGCGTTGGGCGTAGGCCATTTCGGTCAACACTACAGGCCGCATAGCGGCCATCGGTCATCACGATGCCCGCGGGGCCATCCCAAGGCTCCATATGCATGGAACTGTATTCGTAAAAGGCACGTAAGTCCGGATCCATTACCTCGACATTTTGCCAAGCAGGTGGAATCAATAAGCGCATGGCGTGGAACATACTTAAGCCGCCAGCGATTAAGGCTTCGAGCATATTGTCTAGACTGTTTGAGTCGGAACCGGTGAGTGAAACCAGTGGGCGAATATCTTCCATGGGTAAATCAGGTGTTTCAAATTTATGCCCGCGTGCCACCGACCAGTTGCGGTTACCTTGCACGGTGTTGATCTCACCATTGTGTGCTAGATAGCGGAAAGGTTGTGCCAGACGCCATTGTGGCCAAGTATTGGTTGAAAAACGTTGGTGGAAAACCGCAGTGGCGGATTCCATTGCTTTGTTGTTTAAGTCCTGATAGAAAACCGGCAGGTTTTCTGGCATGACTAAGCCTTTATACGAAATAACATGGGATGACAGGCTGGGAATATAAAAAACCTCATCATTGGCTTCAATGGCTTTTTCAGTTCGGCGGCGCGCTATATATAAGTGGCGCTCAAAGTCGGTTTCATTCATATCATCGGCGGGATTAATAAAGACTTGCTCGATAGTGGGTACCGACTTTAAGGCTTCGGCGCCACAGGCCGAGTAATCGGTGGGAACAGTCCGCCAGCCCTGTACATCCAGCCTTTCAGCTCGGCACTCTTTAAATAAAGTATCACGTGCGATTTGCGCTTTATCGAAGTCGGTGCTTAAAAATACCATGCCGACGGCGTAATTCTCTTTAAGTTTAAAACCCAGTTCTTGAGCTTGAGCACGCAGGAAGCTGTCCGGCTTTTTGAGTAATAGGCCACAACCATCGCCGGTTTTCCCATCTGCAGCAATCGCGCCACGGTGAGTGAGTCGTGCAAGGGCGGTAATGGCGGTGTCGAGTAGCCAGTGACTGGCCTTGCCATCCATATGCGCAATCAGGCCAAAGCCACAATTATCGCGTTCAAATTTAGGGTTATAAAGGCCGGTTAACTTCATAGGGTTTACATTTAAACTGTTAAAAATCAATAAATTAGAGCCCATAATAGGCTGATTATGCCCGTTTGCTCTTATTTGGGAGAGTGCTGTAGAAAATGCACGCTATTAGGAGACAAAATGGCTCCGCAGTATACAGCTCCAGCGGACTTGCTTCAATGCCTGTGGGAGTTGATTTTAAATAGAAAATAACGATATATTTCAGTGACTTATATTGGTATAGCGATTACAGGTGATGAATCTATTGAGTATTGAAATTTACGTCTATTTTGAGCGCGGTTTTACTAAAAATAAATAAAATAATGCCGATAAGCTTTAAGAGTATGTTTTTTATTATGGAAAGTGGCTACGATTAAAATGTCTATAAATTTTAATGAGATAAAAGTAAATATTGGCGAAAGTATTCAACTTCAAGATCCCTCAAGTAACTCAGATGAACGTATTTTTGTAAAATTGATGGGCTATCGTGATGGTAAGAGTATCCTTGTGACAATGCCACGCTTGAATGGTGATTTAATTCGGGTTGTAAAAGGGCAGCTTTTTATTGTGCGGTTGTTTTCTGTGCAGACGGTTTATGCCTTTAACGTGACCGTATTAGAGAGTAAAGCCAGCCCCTATCCTTACATGCACTTGTCTTATCCGAAGACGGTGGAGTCGGTTGTGGTGCGAAATGCACAACGGGTGAATGTTGGGCTTATCGTTTCCGTGCAAAATGGCGACCCGGATAAAAATAGTGACGATACGGTATCCGCTAAATTAACGGATATTAGTACCGGTGGTGCTAAATTATCGACCAATGTGCCCATTGGTGAGGTGGGTGATGATATTAGTATGTCGGCGAAATTAACAGTTGGTGGGGTTGAGCAGTACTTGCAAATACTGGCGACGATACGCCGTGTTGACATTGAAGAAACCGACGACAAAAGTATCTATTCTTATGGATTAGAATTTCGTTTTGTTGAAGAAAAAGACAGGCTGGTCTTACATGGCTTTGTTTACGAGCAATTAAGTAAGAGTTAATTATATATTCGTTAGAGGCTGGACAGACCTTACTGTGATTGATCCAAATCTTTGTGGATACTCGCAAAACTACGAGCCCATGGTGATGTTTTCTGTAAGGCTGGCGGGAGTTTTTTAATAGCCTGTAAGGCGTCAGTACGATTCTTATAACTACCATATACCAGTGCATACCAGTTACGCTGGTTGTGACGAGTATAAAAATAAACCGCTTTACCTTTGAGCTTATATTTTCGAATAAACTGTTGAATATTTTTATCATTTTGCCCACCAAGTAATTGCAAAGTGTAGTGCCTTGGATCTTGACTCCATAGCCATGCAGAAGAATCTTTTGCTTCCGTTAGTGGCGGGCTAGTAATAATAGTAGTGGGTGATTTTGCTGTTTGTAATTTCTTTTTGGGTTTTAGTGGCTTATGAGCCGTTTTTTCAGTATTGATTTTAGCTTGAACACTATCAAAACGACGTAACCAAGGTTTTACTTTTGAATTTACGATTTTATTTTTAGCAAGTTGCGCTGCTTCTTTTGTAGCGTAACTACCATAGATTAAAGCATACCATGCTTTGTTATTACGCAGTGTTTGATAGACTGCAACCTTATCCGTTAGCTTATTGGCTTTGGTGAATTTTTTAATACTGTTCTTATTCTGTGTGCCAAGCAGTTGCAAGGTGAAGTGGTTGGGTTCTTGATCTAATATCCAGCGTTCATCGTGGATCCCAGCAAGTGTGGTGATATGAGCTGGTTTTGCTTTTGGTTTAATAACACTAAAACTGAGTCGGTTCGACTCAGTGCTATTTTGTTTTAACTGTGCAGACCACTCATCGGCTGTTGTACCGACAGTGATAGTCAATTCAATATTGTTATCATCAATAATTTTGTATTGATGTTTCTTTAATACTTTGGTTTTGCCTGTCCAGCTAATCCAAACGGTCGGCGGATTAGCGCTGCTTTTAAAGCCACTGCCTTTTATTGTAATGGTTTGTGGTTTGTTGCTGCCAATAACGGGGCTAGGTGAAACCGTATCTAGGACATATTCGATAGGTTCTGCTTGTGGTGTCACATTGTTTGCTAGAGTCGCTTGCTGGGCAGGTGTTGCCGTTCCTGCATTGCTGTTTTGTGGTGAAGTTGTTGGTGTTTGTTCTGGCTCATCTTCTAATTGAGGTGCCGTTGGTTGTGGTGGTGCTTTTAATGTAATTTCTTTGGCTGCTGTCGCTTTTGGAATGTTGCCTTGCTCTGCTATTGCCGAGGGCAAATTGCGGTTGACTGTTGAGAGTGAATCATCCTTTGGTGTAACCGCTTCGTTAATACTATCCTGCATAGTGAAAACAATAATGGAAACGATTGCAACAATGGCAATAAAAACAATATGGCGGGTACTGAAAGCCGCTGCATTATAATTGATGGGCTTGCCGTTATCTGGATTGATGCCCAGATCTTCGGCGTTAAACTGATCATTTAAATCAGGCTCGGCGTTTTCCGTTAAATCAACGTGGTTGATTTTATGGCCAAGGCTGGCTGCATCGTCCAGATGTAAATGTGCTAACTCGCAAATATGAGATGGAATACCGCGTGCAATTTTATGAATTTTCTGGATGACTTTGGGTGTGAACGGAGAAGCACCTTCGAAGCCGGCAACCGCCATGCGATGTTTTATAAATTCGGCGGTTTGATCCTCATCGAGCGGGTTCAGCTCTAATGTATGGGTGATGCGTTCTCTTAATGGGCGAATCGAGGGTGACTCGAGCATGATATCAATTTGCGGTTCGCAGAATAAAATAATACGCAGCAAGTGACCTTGTGCGGCTTCAATATCGGCAAAATAAAACAGTGTTTCAAGCGCATCTTTGGGTAGTTCGTGGGCATCGTCGATAAGTAGTATGGGGACTAAATCATCATTCTGTAATGCTTTTAAATGTTCAAATACAATTTCCTGTACGGCGGATGGATCACTGGGCATGCCATTTAAACCAAAGCCTCGTGCAATATCGGTTAGCATGGAGTCGGCATCCATCATGGTGTGTGCATGCACTTCACATAGATACCATAAATCGTCGGCGTTATTGCAGAAGCGACGAAGCAGACTGGTTTTACCTATGCCGCGTTCGCCGGTTACTATTAATAATAAGTTACTGTACTGGGTGAGATGCGACAGCATGTCAAGACGCTGATGTCGTTCGGCGTCGAGGTATAAAAAATTATCGTCGTGTTGAGTTGAAAATGGCGCTTCATTTAAACCGTATTGCCGAAGGTAGGCAGGTTCAAGACGTTTGAGCTGATCGGCGTCGTAATTAGCCATTAAGAATCCAGTAAGGTGTTGTTGTCATTGCTGTCTGCACCCTGAATAAATACAACCTGAAAGCCACGGCTTAATTGTGCATCGCGAACACGTTCAAGAGCAATGAGCGCATCATTTTTGCAGGGGAAGTGATCCCGCTTGACTCGTCCACTTGAGCCTTGTTTTCCCCATTCACGTACCAATGTCCAGCCATCAAGCAAATCCTGTTGCAGCAGTAATTGGTAGTAACGGGGTTGCTGTTCCTTTTGTTGTATTTGCATATAAATACGCATGTTATTTTAACCGAATGCTGCAAGTGAACATTCATTAATTATATTCAATAATATAGCATAGTATAATACTAAATCATGTGTATCTATTTGTTTTTAGGCTGTTTTGTTACTTCTTAGGTTAATTCTGCTGGGTTAAAAATCTTTCCATACTCTGCAATCGCATAGCGGTCGGTCATCCCTGCAATATAATCGGCTACCGCACGCGCTTTGCCGAGTTCAGCATTTTTTCGTTCTTTTTCAGTGACAATTTTCTGGTATTTGGGATTCAGTAGTTTTGGGTCGCTGAGAAAGGCCGTAAATAATTGTTGAATGATGTGGGCGGCCTTTGCTGACATACGGTGAACGCGATAATGCGTATACATTTGTGTTCGTAAAAATTGTTTTAGTTGCAGGTTCATTTCCAACATTTCAGGGCTGAAATGGGCAAGTTCGTTTGTGCTGTTACGAACGCTATCGATGGAGTCGGGTATCGTCTGTTGCAGATTTTTTTTGGTGGTGTCGATAAGATCGACAACTTGCCGATTTATCATTCGCCGAATAATTTCATGAATACGGCGGCGATCCTGTAAGCCGGGGTATTGTTTACTCACCACATCAAACTGTTCTTTAAACAGATGAATTTCAAGTAATTGTTCAATGTTGATAAGTCCGGAGCGTAAGCCATCATCCACATCATGATTGTTGTAGGCAATTTCATCGGCCAGATTAACGGTTTGGGCTTCGAGACTGGCATGTTTTTTATTCAGGAAACGCTCGCCTACATCGCCGAGTTGTTTGGCATTTTTTACTGAGCAATGTTTTAAAATTCCTTCGCGGGACTCAAAGGTTAAGTTTAAACCGATAAAGTCGGCATAACTTTGTTCGAGCTTGTCGACGGTGCGCAATGATTGCAAATTATGTTCAAAGCCGCCGTAGTCTTTCATGCAGGCATTAAGCGCATCCTGCCCTGCATGGCCGAAGGGGGTGTGGCCTAAGTCATGTGCGAGTGCGATGGTTTCACTTAAGTCTTCATTGAGTTCTAAAATACGTGCAATGCTTCGGCTGAGTTGTGCCACTTCAATTGAATGGGTGAGGCGAGTGCGGAACATATCGCCCTCATGATTAACAAAAACCTGAGTTTTATATTCTAAACGGCGGAAGGCAGAGGAATGAATAATACGATCACGGTCACGTTGGTAATCACTACGATACTGAGGAGACTCTTCGGCAAAACGGCGACCTCGAGAGCTGGATTGTTGCGCTGCATAAGGTGCGAGTTGCATGATGGGATCCCTGATTTGTTATTTTAGCGTTATGGTTTAGATGCTGGCTGAAAGTGTTCAATCGTCTGGCGTAAGTTGTCCGCTTTAAAATCGTGAGTGATCTTTGCATCGCCAAGTGCATCGTAAAGCACAAAGTTTATTTTTCCATCACGTACTTTTTTATCAACACGCATTAAGTCCATAAAAACATCGTAAGTCATCATGGCGGGTAGCTGTACCGGCAGTTTTGCTGCTTCAATGATTGTTTTAACGCGTTGTACGTCGTCTGTACTTATCCAGGTTTCACGCATGGATAAGTCCGCTGCCATCAGCATGCCAATACCAACTGCCTCACCGTGCAACCAGTTGCCATAACCGGTAGCGGATTCAATGGCATGGCCAAAGGTATGGCCAAGATTTAGTAATGCACGGATCCCGCCTTCTCGCTCATCTGCGGCAACCACTTCAGCTTTGCATTGGCAGGAGACTTCAATGGCGTAACTTAATGCCGTTGGGTCGCGTGCCAATAGTTTATCCATATTCTGTTCGAGCCAGCCTAAAAATTCAGGTAAACGAATTAAGCCGTATTTAATTACCTCTGCTAGTCCGGCACTTAGTTGGTTATCTTCCAGTGTATTGAGGGTATTAATGTCTGCAAGTACGCAAGCAGGCTGGTGAAAAGCGCCGATCATATTTTTACCCAGTGGATGGTTAACACCTGTTTTACCGCCAACGGATGAGTCAACCTGCGCTAGAAGGGTCGTGGGTATCTGGATAAAATTGACACCACGTTGGTAACTTGCGGCAGCAAAACCGGTCATGTCACCAACGACACCACCACCTAATGCAACGAGAGTACAGTAGCGGTCAAAGTGGTTGGACAGCAATGCGTCATAAATCAGGTTGAGATCGCTTAAGGTTTTGTGCTGCTCGCCATCGGGCAAGATAACAGTCTGGCATTGGAAATCTGCAAATAAAGCCTTCGCCTGTTCCAGATATAAGGGTGCAACAATGTCATTACTGACTATCATTACTTGGCTGCCGTTAACATAGGGTGTGACTAATTCTTTTTGAGACAGTAAGTCTGCTCCAATATGGATAGGGTAGCTTCTTTCACCTAGGTCAACAGTCAGTGTTTTCATCTATTTTATTTTGGTTGCTATAACTAAGCTGATTATACGGTAAATGGGGGATTAATTTAAATCTAAAACGATTAAAGCAGTGGTCTCATTTTATGTTATTTAGTTGCGCGACGATTTGTTTAATGGTTGTTTTAATATTGCCTGTACCGGTGTCAATAACGATATCGGCTATTTCCTTATAAAGTGGGTCACGTTGTTCTAGCAGTGCATCAATTTTTTCACGTGGATTTCCAGTTTGTAACAATGGACGATTTTTATCTAAGCGGGTGCGCTCCCAAAGTTGCTCCGTGGTCGCCGACAAGTAAATAACAATACCGCGCTGGCGCAACATTTTTCGGTTTTCAGCTGCAAGTACGGCTCCGCCACCGGTTGCTAAAACAACACTGTTCTTTTGGGTCAGTTCGTCCAGCATGGTTGTTTCACGTTTACGAAAACCCTTCTCTCCTTCCAGTTCGAAAATAAGTGGGATGTTCGCCCCTGTTTTAGCTTCAATTTCATGGTCGCTGTCAAAAAAGGCCATATTTAATTGTTTGGCAAGTTGACGCCCTATGGTTGTTTTACCTGAACCCATTGGGCCGACGAGAATGATATTTTGAGTGTGAGGCATATTTTTTGTTAGTTTAAGAATGAAGTTTAAGCATATCAGTTTTTAGTTAAGATAAAAGTTTACTGGCAGTATAAGTCGTTTACACCGTGGGGCATGCAAAAGTTCAAATATTTATCAGACAAAAAAAAGGGGCATTACTAATGCCCCTTTTTATATGCAGCGCTGTTGTTTTACAGCGTTAAGTTATCACTGATAATTTTAGGTGTTACGAAAATAAGCAACTCTGACTTGTCGTTACTCTCCTGATGGCTTCTGAATAAAACACCAATAAGTGGTAAGTCGCCAAAGAACGGTACTTTTGCAACATTGTCGGTAGAGGTGTGTTCGTAAATACCACCGAGTACAATGGTTTCGCCATTTCTTACCCGTACCCGTGTTTTTACTTCACGTTTTTGAATCGGTGGGCCAGCCTGAGAGAAATCAGGGCGATCCTTTTTCACTAATAATTCCATGATGATATTATCATCCGGTGTGATTTGAGGTGTAACCTCAAGCTTTAGTGTCGCCTCTTTAAATTCGATAGAGGTGGCGCCTGATGCTGCGGCTGATTGATAAGGTATTTCAAAACCCTGTTTAATATAGGCTTTATTATTATTTCCAGTGATTAACCGCGGTGCAGATACCGTTTCGGAACGACCTTCTGCTTGTGCAGCGGATAATTCCAAATCGAGCAATGTGCCGAATGGAAGCCGTGCCAGCGCCAGCGCAACCGTACCGAAAGCAGACGGTGAAGGTAAGTTTACGTTTAATCGGTTAGCGGCGGTAGGTTGATTGCCTTGTCGTACGTCATCGGCATTCACTACAGTGTTGGATATACCAATATCCGCTTGATTCGCTTGTCCAGTATTAGCGGATGTACTGCGGTTAAAGCCAAAGCGAACACCGAGTTCTTTGCCGAAGGTGGTACCGGCTATTACGATGCGTGATTCAATTAAAACTTGGCGATTAGGTATATCCAGTTCTTTTACCATCGCAAGGATGCCATCAACTTTTTCTTGAATATCAAAAACGATCAGCTTATTGGATCTTTTGTCGAAGGAGACACGGCCACGCGGTGATAGATAGCCTGATTTTCTACTGCTACTGCTACTGCCGCCACTGCCACCACCTACTCCAGCAGTTCGCCCATAGATTAATTTAACAAAATCGATAGCATTGGAGTAATTCACCTGTACGGTTTGTGAAATGATAGGCGCAAGTTCTTGAATGCTTTTACGTGCTTCAAGTTCAATTTTATCCCGTTGTGCCATTTCTTCTGCGGGTGCAATGAGCATAACATTACCATTTTGGCGTTTATCTAGGCCTTTTGTTTTCAAAATAATGTCAAGCGCCTGATCCCAAGGTACATTTTTCAGGCGTAGGGTTAGCTCACCGTCAACCGTATCACTGGTCACCATGTTAATGCCGGTGAAGTCGGCAATGAGCTGGAGTACAGCGCGGACTTCAATATTCTGGAAATTCAAAGACAAACGTTCACCACTATAAACATAGTTTTTACGTTTCTTTTTGGCTTCATCTTCAGAGAGTTTAATTTCTTTTTTCACATCAATCGTCAGTAAATTATTCGTTTGATACGCTAGGTGTTCATACTTGCCTGCAGAGGTAATGATAATTTTTGTATCAGTACCCTGATTGAATGCGTCAACTGTTTGTACCGGTGTTGCAAAATCAATTACATCTAGGCGGCGTTCAAGTTTTGTAGCTAGCTTGTTGTTTTTAATCGTAACTAATACTTTGGTACCGCGTTTAACAATATCGACCGGTGTATTGGGATCGGTTAACTTGATAACAACACGGCCTTCACCTTTGGTTCCCCGACGGAAGTCAATGTCGGTGATATTTTCAATTATTCCCCGCTTGCTTAAAACCGGTTTATTGAAAGAGCCATGTTTTTTCGTACCGCTACCGCCAATAGTGATGAAAACATTATTACCTTCCACGACGGTATTGTATTCAACGAGCTTCGTTAAATTAATGACAACACGCGTGCGGCCTCCTGCTTCAATAGCCGTTAATGAGCGAGCGATACCAATATTTATTGCATGTATTTTTTTGCCAAGTGCAACGTTGGTATTGGGGAAATCCAGAGCAATACGCGCAGGTTGGTCGATAGTAAAAGTATTGGGAAGCGCGGCAGTGTCCGTCATGCTTAACTGTATTTCAACGCGTTCTCCCGGGAGTGCATTAAAATTAATATCTTTTAAACTGTTTGCAAATGCCTGAGACGAGCTTAGCAAAAATAATAAAGCCGCAAGCAGTTTAAAACGATGTTGTTTCACCGATGTGATAAGTGAGTCTATTTGATTGCACATCTTTCTTCTCCTATTCGAAGCTTATTCTGATAAAGCCAGTGAAGCTTCGCGGTCTAGCCAACCATCCGAACCGTCGGTAATGATTTCGCGTAATAAAATTTTAGTTTCAGTAATTTTGATGATTTCACCAAAATTTTTGCCCATGTAGTTGCCTACCTGAACTTTATAAATTGATTTGTCGGGTGCAGAAACCAGTCCCCAGCGGGTATCCTGTTTTTCCAAGTGCCCAACAAATGTAAGTGTATCCAGAGGGAAACTTTCCAGCGGTTCTGGCTTGCGATCTGTTCTGGGTTTTAAGCCGTTGTCTACTTTGGTGTCGCCAGCAAAAGCTTCTTCATCCAGTAAAGGCAAAAAAGGATCACGAACATCAAATGCCGAATAGCTAAAAGGTGGATAGGTTTTAACTTGCGGGAGTTCCGGGATCTTGCTTTTTTGTCGGCTTTTTACATCGGCAACATAACTTTCCAGATCGCCATGTTGAGAACCACTACAACCGGTTAATAAGACTGCGCCGATTAACGGGAGTAATCGAATGGCCAAAGAGTAACGGTTACCCGAAAGAGGTTTTAAGCTTTGTTTTGGCAATTGTTTTTTCTTCAAAATCATAACTCACTACCCGATTTAACGGCGACCCTTGCGTTTCTTTTTATCGTTTCGGCGCTGTTCTGAGACCTCGTCTTCATCCAGATAACGATATGTTTTTGCGGTGAGATTCATGGTTAAAGCCGAGCTGCTGTCTTTACCGCCAGTGATGACAATATTATGTAAGGTTACAATTCGGGGCAGAGCGGCAACGCCACTCACAAAACTGCCGAATTGGTGATAGGTGCCGGCCATTGATATTTTAATCGGTAGCTCGGCATAAAATTCTGTGAATTGTTCTTTTTCAGGCTTAAATAATTTAAATTCAATGCCACTGGCCAGACCGGTTTGTGAAATGTCGACCAGTAAATTCTCCACTTCTGTTTTACTAGGCAGCTGGCGCAACATTGTACCAAATGATTCTTTCATTTCACTCATTTGCTGGCGGTAGGCTTCAAGATTCACGGCTTTTGCTTGCTTTACTTCAAAATCCTGTTTAAGTGTAATTTCTTGCCTTTCTGCGCGTTCAAGTGCATTTTGCTGATTTTTGACATCGAGAAAATAGCCGATTGCTAATGCGGCTGCGCAGGCAATAACGATAATAATGGCTTTGACTGGGGTCGGCCAAGAACCGATATTATTAATATCGAGATCATTGAAATCTATACTAATGTCTTTCATCGTTTAGATGCCTTATTATCTTCTGCAATGGTAGAAAATTGAGTGGCACGTAGTTTAAAACTGCGATCTTTTGAGTCTTTAGTGTTGTCTTTCTGGATAACGTCCAGCACGGGTTTTGACATCCATTTGGACTTGTCAACGCCGCGCATTAGAGCAGAAACCCGTGCATTCGATTGTGCTTTGCCTTCAAGCGTTAGTGTTTTACCTTTTTGGGTGAACTTAGTTAGGTAGACACCTTCGGGTAAAACGCGTACAAGATCATCAAATAAATGCACAATTTCTGGGCGATTACTTTGCAACTTCTGAATTCGTTCAATCCGGTTAAGAAGGCGCTGTTTGTCTTTTTCTAATTTGGTGATTTCAGCTATTTGAGCTTCAACTTCGGTAATGGTGGTTTGTAAAAAACTATTACGTGAATTTTGTACGTTGAGTGCTCTTGCGTATTGCAGGTGAATAGCGGCAATAATCAATACCATTAAAACAACAGACAGGCCAAGCATGGTCAGGAACTGGCGTTGCTGCTCTTTGCGCTGTTCTTCGCGCCAAGGTAGGAGGTTAATACGTGCCATTTAGTCAAACGTCCTCATTGCTAAACCACAGGCGATAACCAGCGATGATGCATCATTACTGAGGCTTTGTGCTTTTACGCGTGAAGCGATCGTCATATTGGTAAAGGGATTGGCAACGGATGTATGCACACCCAGTTTATTGGCAATCATTTCGTCAATGCCGGGTAACATGGCGCTGCCGCCTGCTAATATAATATGGTCAACATTGCTGTACTGACTGGATGAAAAGAAAAATTGTAAAGAACGGCTGACTTGTTGGGTCATGGCTTCTTTAAATGGCTCTAATACTTCCGGTATGTAATTGTCGGGTAGACCACCTTGGCGTTTTGCCATACCGGCTTCTTCATAAGATAAACCGTAGCGACGCTGAATTTCTTCGGTGAGCTGTTTGCCACCAAAGACTTGCTCACGGGTGTAAATGGTTTTTAAGTCATGCAATACATTGAGGGTGGTCATGGTGGCACCGACATCAATAATTGCAATGGTTTGATCGATACCTTGATCTGGCATAGTCGGCGCCAACATCTGGAAAACATTTTCCATGGCGTAGGCTTCTACATCCATGACACGGGCTTTTAAGCCGGCTAATTCAATGGCGGCAACACGTACGTCTACATTTTCACTTCGTGATGCTGCTAGTAATACCTCGACACGATCAGGATCATTTTCTGACTGACCCAGCACTTCAAAGTCCAGATTGACTTCTTCTAATGGGTAGGGAATATATTGATCGGCTTCGTTCTGGATATCCTGTTCCATTTCTTCATCGGTCAGATTCGATGGCATGGAGATGGTTTTAGTAATAACAGCTGAACCGGCAACAGCTGCTGCGGCATGCTTGCAACGGGTGCCCGAGCGCTTCATTGCACGCTTAATAGCATCGCCAACGGCTTCAACATCGGAGATATTTTTTTCGATAACCGAGTTGGCAGGCAGGGGCTCAACCGCATAGCTTTCTACGCGTATTTTGTCGCCACTACGCCCCAATTCGAGTAATTTGACCGCAGTCGAACTGATGTCAAGCCCGATAACCGAGGGTGCTTTTGGTTTAAATAAGTTGCTAAAGCCCATATTTTCGTATTTTTTTCAGTATAATTTGTTGTTAATTCGGTAGTTACACGCACTATATGTATAACTACTTTAAGTACCTGAGTCAACTATAGGTCAAATAATAGTTAATTACAAATCCTTCGTAGTGTTATCTGCATCAAAGCGATATACTTTAGAATTAGTGCATACTTCTATGCTTATTTAATTAAATTGCGATAATATTTTCCTGTTAGTGTGAATCCAGTCATAAAAAAAATAACAATCTACGGATTAGCGGGTCTTTTTAGCCTGAGTTTATTGGGTGGATTGGGATTTTTAGGTATTTATGCTTATATAACACCCAATTTGCCGGATATTGAGACTTTAAAAGACGTGCAACTTAAGGTGCCGTTGCGTATTTACACCAAAGATGGCCTGTTATTAGCTGAATTTGGCGAAATGAAGCGTACACCGCTGCGTTATCAGGAATTACCCGATACACTGGTGAAGGCACTGATTGCCGCAGAAGATGATCGTTTCTTTGAGCATCCCGGTGTGGACTATAAAGGTATATTACGTGCAGCCCTGCACTTAATTCGTACTGGCGAGCGCGCACAGGGTGGCAGCACCATCACTATGCAGGTTGCGCGAAACTTCTTCCTGTCGCGTGAAAAAACATTCTTAAGAAAGTTTAACGAGATTTTTCTTGCTTTTAAAATTGAAGAAGAACTGACTAAGCAGGAAATCCTTGAGCTTTATTTAAATAAAATTTATTTTGGCAAGCGTGCCTATGGCGTGGCCGCCGCCGCGCAAGTTTATTATGGCAAAAGTATTGATGAGCTGAATTTGACTGAAATTGCGATGATTGTTGGCTTGCCGAAGGCGCCATCACGCTATAACCCGATTGTTAATCCTTCTCGTGCCTTATTGCGGCGTAATTATGTATTAGGGCGAATGCGTGATTTAAATTTCATTACCCAGCTAGAGTACGATGAAGCTTTTGCCATGGAAGACAATGCTGCGGTTCATGGGCAAAACCTAGAAGTGGAAGCGCCTTATATTGCAGAAATGGTACGCAGTGAAATGCTAAAGCGTTACGGCAATAAAATTTACACTCAAGGTTATCAGGCTTATACGACCGTCGACTCAAAATTACAGATTGCCGCCAATAAAGCATTGCGTTTGGCTTTACATGAATACGGTCGGCGGCACGGTTACCGTGGCACCATTGGCCATGTTGAATTGTTTAATTTTGAATTTGAAGATGATGAAGAATACTGGGACAGCATTTTAGCTGAACAACCGGCGCAGGGAGACTTGATACCGGCGATTGTTTTTCAGGTTGAAGAGCAATCGGCTTATGCGTACACCGCAGATGGCAATGTGGCTTTTATGGACTGGCCTCAACTTGAATGGGCACGTCGTTATATCGATGAATTTAATATGGGGCCAAAGCTAGATAAAGCGAGCCAGATAGTAAAGTCCGGCGATGTTATTTATATTGTTGCAGCTAAAAAAGGTTGTTCTTTTTTGGCGCAGGTTCCGATTGTAAGCGGCGCGTTGGTGTCGCTTAATCCGGATGATGGGGCAATCCAGTCATTGGTTGGCGGTTTTGATTTTTACCAGAGTAAATTTAATCGTGTTATTCAGGCCAAGCGCCAGCCGGGCTCAAGCTTTAAACCCTTTATATACAGTGCCGCACTGGATAAAGGTTTTACTGCGGCCAGTATTATTAATGATGCCCCCGTGGTGTTCGATGCGCCGGGCTTAGAAGATACTTGGCGGCCAGAAAATTACACCGGTAAATGGTATGGCGAAACACGGTTACGTACGGCACTTATTAAATCACGTAACCTAGTGTCCATTCGTTTGCTTCGGGATATTGGTATTGGTTATGCGGTGCGCTATGTGACGCGTTTTGGTTTTAAGCGTTCCAGTTTACCACGTGATCTTTCTTTGGCGTTAGGCAGTGGTGCGATTACGCCTTTAGAGTTAGCCGAAGGTTTTAGTGTTTTTGCAAATGGTGGCTTTAAGGTTCAGCCTTATTTTATTGAATATATTTTAAATGCAGATAAAACAGTGATGATGTTAGAGCAGCGTCCGGAAGTGTGTGTTAAGTGTGTTGAAGAAATGGAAGCAAAACTTAAATTAGAGCAAGAACGTGAAGCGGCAAAATTAGCAGAGCAGGAAACCAAACTTAAGTCTTTAAGCGGTGCAACAAATGAAATTTCTGTGGCTCAGAATCAGCCAGCTAAAAAAACTGCGCCGTTAGTTGCCAATAAAGGAAAAGCATCCGCACCAGAAGCAGGTTCAGTTTTAGCTGATAATACAGTGACAACGAATGCCGAGGTTATATTTATTGAGCAAACCGGACCACAGCAAATTAAAGTCGCTCCAAGGGTATTGGATGCACCGACTACTTTTTTAATAGACACCATGATGCGAGACGTTGTGCGCTATGGTACAGGGCGACGCGCCCTGGCTTTGAGGCGAAAGGATTTAGCCGGTAAAACAGGCACGACCAATGACCAGCGTGACGCTTGGTTTTCCGGTTTTAACCGCAACGTTGTTACAATTACTTGGGTTGGCTTTGATAACCCGCGTTCTTTAGGTAGTCGTGAAACCGGCGCTATTGCGGCCTTACCCATGTGGACGGCTTACATGGGGCAAGCCTTAAAGGGAGTGCCTGAAGCACCGTTAGAACAGCCAGCGAGTATTGTTTC